>Ga0209716_1000258_pt1 | contig 55422 bp, 56 predicted proteins | sample COGITO_mtgs_1205_FD_184811 | JGI IMG/M metagenome (GOLD analysis project Ga0209716, IMG submission 184811) | Pelagic marine microbial communities from North Sea - COGITO_mtgs_120531 (SPAdes) (version 2) | ecosystem: Environmental > Aquatic > Marine > Epipelagic ... | reverse complement strand
TTCGAGCCTAAGAGGAGGAGCCATATTAGACAAGAGGTCATTTTTGACCTCTTTCTTTTTTTTAATACCTTTCAAAACCTTACTGGCCAACATAATAGATTCGATCTCTGGAGTGAAAATGTTGTTGCAACTCTCGAAATCAAAATTTTCGAATTTTTCAGTAAAGATGCAACCAAGAATCTTCTTTTTGGTTTTTCCATCCGCCATATTAGAAAGGAAGTCATTTTTGACCTCTTTCTTTTTTAACCCCCTTTCAAAACCTTAGTGGCCCATCAAAAATTTCTACCCCAGTAACTAAACAATTCAAAAGAATTAATAATAAGTAGAATGAAATAAAGATTCTACAAAAGTTAATTGGATAAATACTAATTCCAAATTTGCGCTAACTTTTCCATTTCCTTATCACCAAAATATCCCCCAATACCAAAGCTATAAACATCAATATCTCTGTTTTCGAGTTCAATTTCCCCTTTTTTAACTATGGAACTCCTTTCTCTTTTATCATTATCTTCTCTAACATTAACTTTTTTTTCTGAATCCCACTTAGTTTTGTTTTCTTTCATAAAAAAATCAGCTGCTCCTGCATTAAAAAAAAGTAAACATTCAATATTTGGATGTCTATCGATCAATTCTTTAAAAGCATTAATAGATTCTTCTTTCTCATCATCTTTCAAGTCACCTATAAAATCTTTTTGTTTTATTCCCCATACAGGGAAAAGATCAAAAAACTGACAGTTGTAATCTTCTAAACTTTTTAATAAGGTTATAAATTTTTTATGCTTTTTAAAATGGGGGTGGTGTTCGTGTGCCAGTTCTTGAAGTAGAGTAATTTCATATTCATTTTCTTCATTAGTAAGAAATCGATCATACTCTTCTTGATTTTTAAATTTTCCTTTAAACCATTTATTACCTGATTTTTGGATAACAGAATTTGCCTTGTTGAAAGAGTTAGAAGGGTTTATGCCAAGAATTAAATATTTCGTTTTCTTTTTTATAGGCTCAAAAGCCCACCTGATTCCTGGTCTTCCATTTTCAAGGTTTGAATTATAGTTTTTAAAAATATCAACAATTCTAATTTTATATTGTATCACGTAAGTTAGTGTATTTTGAATAATCTCTTGCCATGATTTTTTTATATGTTAAGAATTGTAAAGATAAAAAAATTTAGAGGAAATGCTTGACAAGAAGAAGACTTCTACGTTAGGATAAATGTTGTATTATATTTATTTTGGATGTTGGAATGGTTATTTTGGAAAAAAATGATGTAATATACTTTAATTCAAGGTGACTGGGTGGAAACAATCCGTTATGGGAGATTTTTTGTAAATTTGAAAAAGATTTAATGTAAAAGTCTAAACCGCTAAAAATCTACTAAATAAAAATGGCAAGAGATAACAAAAAATTCACCATGGAAAGTATAGTTGAAATTAACATTCATGAGGGTCTAATGAAAGAACAAATTATTGACTTTGAAAAAAGTGAAAAAGATTGTAAAGACGCATTCGAATCAATTTTATCTTCTTCTGATTTAAATGAAGCTGAATATTATAGGGCTGATGATTTTGACGAATTAATAGATGAACTAATTGAGGCAGGTGCAGAAAATTGGGCAATAAAAACATGCATAATCAAAATGCAATATATTACCAAATCCATTAGCAATCGTAAAGGAATAGAATATGCTATAATCATACAAAAATTATGTGAACTTAAACGACTTAGTTTGGCCGAAGAGGTATTAGAAGTAGCTTTAAAAAATGTTTCTGAATTTAGATGCTACGAATCCCTTGGGATCTCGACTTCTTCCAAAGAGGAATTGAATAATAAATCTCTTGCTTTAGAAATTTTTCAGAAGGCGGAAGATTTAGCAGTGAGTTTTAGTGATTTTAATAGCCTTGCTGACACTATTGTTGATGAAGACTACTTAGGTGATAAAAATTATGCAAAAACAGTGTATCAAAAAGCTGAAAATTTAGCAGAGAGTTTTAAAGATTTTTTAGATCTTGGTCAATCTTACGGACTTTATTTGGATAAAAATCATGCACGAAAAGCATTTAAAAAGGCAGAAAATTTAGCTCAGAATTTTAACGATTTAAAAACACTTGCTAAAACTATTGCTAATGAAAACTACTTAGGTGACACTGTTTGGGAAAAGGAACTTCTTCAAAAAAATAAAAAGTCTTAAACTAAGAATAAAATACACTTAAAAAAACACTATTGGAATCAACCGAAAAACAACATTAAAAAGAAGTAGGTTAAATAATTAAATGAGAATATTATGAAGATTAAATTAATATTGATTAGTGGACTTTTCTAAAAAAAATCCAAATTTTATAACAGCACTAATGCAAACTTGGCTTAAACAATTTAAGCAAAACCCGAAAAACCCACTTACGACTATTGGTTTGTTTCATTGGGAATTTAGACAAAATAGGCGCATGCCCGAAAAACCAAGAAGATTTCCAAAGATAGGCGAGTGTTTAGAATTAGAGGATTTAAGTTTTAAACATGGTGTATATTTTTTAGAAATTGATGCCAAAACACTACATGTCTATGAGTCCTCAGGCATTGCCTTAGGAGGATTAAATATTGCTCATGAATACACCTTACACGAAGACGAATTTTCTCAAAAAAAAGTTCTTTTTAAAATGATTAGATAGTTGTGATCTACTCCCTTTATAGAGGGCTATGTTATTGTGTTGCACTTCCTTCACAATTAAAGGAAGTTTTCACTCGTTACTTAAGTGTTTTTGAGGAGGGAGAAATGGATTTCTTACAAAGCGAATAGATCGTCAAAAGAAGAAATTGTGCTGCAACTTTTAATAATAGGGGGAGCCATATTAGACAAGAGGTCATTTTTGACCTCTTTCTTTTTTTTAATACCTTTCAAAACCTTACTGGCCAACATAATAGATTCGATCTCTGGAGTAAAAATGTTGTTGCAACTCTCGAAATCAAAATTTTCGAATTTTTCGGTAAAGATGCAACCAAGAATCTTTTGTTTGGTCTTTCCATCCGCCTTATCCTCTCAGTAAAATCTCCATTTACCCTAAAAAGATATTATAAATAACACCAAATTAAATTTAATAATTATATTTTTATCAAAATTTAATAGTTATGACAAAAATAATTATTCAATGGAACAGAGATGAATGCTATGTTAATGGACCTGAATTAGAACAACTCTATAAGTTTGAAGATAGTTCTAATTCGTTCGTCGCAAAGAAACAAGACGGAACAGTTAATGATGATTCAATTACCCTAATAAATGAATTTATAAAAAAATATAGTTCATTACATAAAGATATACATAACATATTTACTGTCTCAGAAGAATATATGTCTGTAATGATTGATTTGTCAGGAGGTCAAGAATTACTACTTCCAGAAGATAGCAATAATATTTTCGCTAAATTATTTGCTAGCAATTTAGATAACAAAAGGGGACCTGGTTTTGGCTTGGAGCCTTTTCCTGAGCAATTTTATCAAGAATTATTTAACATTTTTAAGGATGTTGAAAAGAACAGTTTTGATGATGATGGAATTGATTCTGATATTAATGGAACTCTTTCCGGAAATTTTGATGGATACTATGCTTTCAGTGCCAAACTGAAACCAAACGGAATACTTTGGGACACTGAACATTATTCAGAAAATGATGAAGATAATGATGAAGATTGGTAGTCTAATAATTCTCTACAAGTAAGATTTTTCATTTCAGAAGTATCTGCAAGTTCGCTAAATGCTTTTTCAGAGATTAATTTTAAAAACCCTTTCTTATCTGTTAGTGGACTTATTTTCTTAATTTTTCTATCCTTAATTGCTATTCCCCTTGAGTGAGATTTTATTATTCTTTTTGAATTTATTTGTTGCAAAGTACAAGGCTCCCAGTCAACTAATATTGGTTTATCATTATCAATAAAAATATTTCTGACGTGAATATCTCCGTGAAAAATATCTTTTGAATGGATATCATCTAAATAAATTGCAAGTAAATTAAGTTGGGGTTTATCTAATGGTTGATGTTTACCTTTAAAAAGTTGGGATTTTAAAATTAAATTTGATTCAGTCCATTTATAATCAAAAAAATATTGACTAACACTTTTGACAAGGTTTAAACGAATCTCAATTCATCGCAATAAAAATGGAGAAATAGATCAAAGACTTTTCCCAAAGCAGTATTTAATGAAAGTACAAGGATCAGAAGAAGTACCTGTGTCCTATCCTAATTTTGATTTTACTAGAATTTCAAATATTTCAATTGAAACAGGGCTTTTTTATTGCGACTTTTTTCTAGAGTTAACATCTCCATTTCAAGAAGGGATTGATATTCTAAGGTTTAACAATTTGCATGCAGACAATATTGTAGTAAAACAAATAATTGAGGAAAAGATAAATTCTGAATACTGGTATCATCGTTATCATATCAACGGAACTTTCCAGTTCTTCCCGAGTTGTGAGAATTATCCTTTTGATAAACAAGTTATTTTTATATCATATTCCCTTATTGAAGATAAGTATGGAATTCTTCAGCCCATAAAGCTTAATCAAGTAGATAAGAATTTTAATTCTGATGGTTGGAAAAAACTTGGTTTCCGATCTGGGATTATTCGAAAAAAATATAAGTATACACCCGTATTTAAAGAATCATACTTCGTAATAAATGAGGATAATCGCTTGGGGATGATTCTTTCAAGGCCGAGTTCGTTTGCAATCATTAAGGTGATTATACCCTTGATTTTTTTATTAAGCCTAGTTGTTTATTCGTTCTATCTATCGTTGGACCAAATAGATACAAGTATTGCGTTATTAACTACATCGTTTCTTTCAGCTATTGCCCTTTACTTTTCTACTGAAAAGCCAAATCCTTTGGTAATAACAACGATAGATTTAATTTTTATGTTCTTTAACCTATTCGTAGGAATTAGTACTATTGTCATATTCGTTTTAAGTATCTTCCCAAACTACTATGAATTAGGATTAAAGATATATCGATGGTTTTCGCTAGGTTTATTTCTTTTTGAAATCTTCCTCATATTAAAAAGAATGACATCGAGAAAATTTGCTCCAAAAATAGTATTTGATAACAAATAATAATTTTATTACTTATGGTGAAGCTCTTTTGACTATCCTTTCACCTTGATGAGGATTGTGGTAAATGTAATAGTTCAGGAATGAGTGACCCCTGTGCTTCATTAATTCAAATAGTTTCTTAATTAGAGATTCTTTCAACATATTTGGTTGCATCTTTACCGATATACTTGTCGGAAAAAAAGTTATGGAATCATTTTCCATAAACGAACTTAAAAAAGCTTTGGTAGAAGCAACGTTTGTATTAAATACATCCATTTTTGGATTGATAGGAGCCTCTTTTGGTGCTTGATCACAACTTACTAAAAACGCAGTTGCAACAAGTAATAAAAATAGTTTTTCCATTTTTTATTGACAACTAGCATCTAAAGCCATTATTTCTTTAATCAATACTAATCTCAGCACAAACCACATAAAGGATGCAGAACGCAAAAGGCCTCAGTTTTAAAATCTTTGAAAGAATTAATCAATCTTCAATACAATTGATGTGATTGAATTATTAACTAGGGTCACCACATATAAATTAGAATTGTTATCGTCTTGAATTTGGGGATACTTTTTTTCTCCTATTATTGCATTTACAAATTGGGGCGTTGTGTTAGAATGCCCTACAACCAAAACAGTTTTTCCTGAAGTTGCCTTTCTAAAATCAACAGAGTATGGTTGCCTTGGGTTGTAGAATTGTACTTCTAAATCTTTTGCAACAGCTGTTGGTTTTGCAGTTGACACCGTTCTTTTGTAATTAGTAGAATATACCGCATCGAAATCTACGTATTCAAAGGCCTGACTCCATTGAACTGCACGTTGCATTCCTTTTTGGGTTAACTCAGGGTTCGAGTTGGTCTTGTCTGTTCTGTCTTTCTCTGCATGTCTCACTAAATAATAAGTAGTTACTTCTTGAGCAAAAGAAGTAAAAGAAGCTAAGAATAATAATACTAAGAGTGCCTTTTTCATAATCTATATGGTTTGCTTATTTTATGTAAAGCTACAAAATCAAAATTTTGGGGCTATTCAAATTCCTTATCGTAATATTGGGTAGCGTCTTGTAGTAGTTCATTCATGATTTTTCTTTCAAGGATAACCCGGTTATTATCCCATCCTAAATATTCAATACAGTCTTTAACAATAAGCTCAAAGAATTCATAAACACTGCCAATATCAAAATATAAGCGTGCTGTTCTACGCACAAAAAAGTCTGCAAGACTATTCGTCATTTCATGATTAATACAATACCATAACTCTGAACGAATTAACTTTTCGGAAAAGGTTTCTCCTTCAAAAGAGGAGGTTTTTTCTAAAATTAAATCTGAATTTCTACCGTAAGTTGTGCATAAGTATGTAGTAAAAAAGTGTTCATTAACCCCTATAGATTTTAGGGTTTTTGTTAGTTGATCTTGATAAATCTTTACTTCTCGATCTGTTTTTAAAGCGGGACTTACCAATGATATTTTTCTAGTAGAGGATCGTTTAAGAGTATTTTTAACTTCAGGCGAAACCTGTTTTAAAACAGCATCGATTACTCGATTGGCCATTTTTCTGTACCCGGTAAGTTTTCCGCCAGCAATAGAAATCAGGCCGCTGTCTGAAATGAAAAGTTCGTCTTTTCTAGACAGCTCGGAAGGGTCTTTATCTACCTCATGAATCAACGGACGTAAACCAGTCCAGTTAGATTCAATATCATCAATCTTTAAATCCAAACCTTTGAACGTATGGTTTAGTGCTTTTAATAAATATGCTGCATCTTCTTTAGTTGCAACAACACGGTCCAGTGTTCCATAATAATTGGTGTCCGTAGTGCCTACATAAGTTGTTCGCCCTCGTGGAATTGCAAAAATCATACGTCCATCCTCAACATCGAAATATAGCGATTGCTTAAGAGGTAGTTTTTCGTGTGGAAAAACAATGTGGGTGCCTTTAGTTAGGTGTAAATATTTGTCGTTAATAGAATTATCTTTTTTACGTACCAAGTCGACCCAAGGGCCTGTTGCAGACACATACGAGTTTCCTTTAATCTTAAAGTTTTTGCCCGTGTTATTGTCAACACAATTGATAAAGTCTATCTTGGAATCAGAATCATAAACAAACGTTTTCATCTCACAATAATTGATTATCGCAGCGCCATATTCATTTGCTTTTTTAAGAATCTCCAAAGTTAATCTTCCGTCATCAGTTCTATATTCGGCATAATAACCACCTCCTATAATTGTACTTTTATCTAAAAGAGGCTCTTTTGCTAGGGTTTGTTTTTTGGTGAGCATTCTGCGACGGTCACTGCCTGTTACATTCGCTAAAAAATCATAAACCATTAATCCTATTGATGTCATCCATTTGCCGTAAGTTCCTCCTTTAATTAGAGGTAAAAGCATTTTTTCAGGAACCACTAGATGAGGAGCTAAGTCATGAACAATTGCGCGTTCTGATCCCGATTCTCTTACTAAACTTATTTCGAATTGTTTTAAATAACGAAGTCCTCCGTGAATTAGTTTGGTTGATTTATTACTAGTACCTGAAGCAAAATCGTTTTTTTCAATCAAGCAAACCTTCAACCCCCTCGAAGAAGCGTCTAAGGCAATTCCTGCACCTGTAACTCCTCCTCCGATTATAACTAAATCAAAGATTGATGTTTGAATTGAATTGAGTTGCTTTTCACGGTCTAAAACCGAAAAACGTGATGCAGTATTTTGAGTTTCCTCTATCATTTATGTTGCTTGATAATTCTTGACTATTTTATTGACTACTTATTTCTTGCCCCTATAATACTGTTCCCATTCCCATGCCGATCGCATCATCTCGTCAATCCCATGATTAGCTTTCCATCCTAAGGTGGATTCTGTATGTTGAGTAGAGGCATAAAGAGATGCAATATCTCCTGCCCTTCTTTCGACTAGCTTGTAATTTAATTGAATTTTAGAAACAGCTTCAAATGAATGAATAACCTCAAGAACAGAATATCCTTTTTCAGTTCCTAAGTTAAAAACTTCAAGGTTACTTTCTTGCTTTTTTCCTAGCAAACGATTTAAAGCAATTAGATGTGCTTGTGCCAAATCTACAACATGAATATAATCCCGAATTGCAGTTCCGTCTGGAGTTGGGTAGTCACTTCCAAAAACCAAGAGTTGCTCTCGAATACCTGCAGCCGTTTGTGTAATAAATGGCATCAGGTTGTTTGGAATCCCTGTAGGGATTTCTCCTATAAATCCAGAAGAGTGAGCACCAATTGGATTAAAATATCTTAAGGATATTGCCGAAAAGTTAGGGTCAGATAAACTGAGGTCTTCAAGAATTTCCTCACCAACTTTTTTTGTGTTTCCATAAGGAGAGGAAGATCGTTTAAGTTTGCTTTTCTCTGTAACAGGTAATTGATCTGGAGCACCGTATACTGTAGCTGATGAAGAAAAAATAAAATTATTAATTCCGTTTTCTCGCTGAGCCTTTAGAGTGTTTATCAAAGTATATAAGTTGTTTTGATAATATTTTAAAGGATCTGAAACAGACTCGCCTACTGCTTTATGAGCTGCAAAATGAATAACAGCTTTAGCGTCTTTATGTTTTTTAAAAACAGCTAGAGTTTGTTCTAAATCAGTCAAATCGAGTTTGATAAAACCTGGACGTATTCCTGTAATTTTTTCTATTTTATCTAAAGAATCTTCCGAGGAATTTGATAAATTATCTAGAATAAGAACTTGATGTTTGTTTTCAATCAATTCAATAACCGTATGAGATCCAATATAACCACATCCTCCCGTTACAATTATTTTTTCTTTCATTTTTTTGTCTGATTGAAATTACTCAATTAAAATTTAAATATACTGCCAACAGATTAATCTGTTGGTTATAATTAATAAAATTATTTAAAATCTACTATTCCGACTGCTCTTTAAATATATACTTTAATGTGTGTTGTTTTCGTTTTCTCTCTTTTTTCCATGGGTCCTAATAATTAAACCTCATAAAATTGAGGATTTTGCCAAGAATTCTAACGAAAATATATTACATTTGTAGCAGATTAATATTTTAACCACAAGCTTAGCTTTCCGCTATATTACACTAAAACCTTAAAACCCTTCAAAATTTTGAAGGGTTTTTTCTTTTGTTTTTTTTAGATGTAAAGTCTTGTTTACTTTGTTTTTAAATGTATATTTGTAAAGTAAACACTACATAATGTAAACTTAACTTGACCTAATATGGAAAACACAAAACAACTTGCCTTTTGGACATTTGCCTGGACACTCTCTATGGCTTTAGCCACCTTTGGACCTGAATTTATTTGGGCCAATCAAACTTCATTGACTGTAATCGGAATTTTATTAAACTTTGGTATTGGGGTTAAAATGATACTTGCAAACAGAAATTTTATTAACAGCTTGGACGAACTCCAAAAGAAAATTCAACTAGAATCTTTAGGCCTTACTCTAGGGTTAACTGTTATATTTGGGCTTTCGTTTTCCTTACTGGATCAAAAAGATATAATTCCTATGGATGCTGAAATTAGCGTTTTGGTTATTTTTATTGGCCTTGTGTATTGGTTGGCTTTGTTGATTAATAATAGAAAGTACAAATGAAAAATCGATTGAAAGTGTTACGAGCTGAACAAAATTTAACTCAAGAAGATCTTGCCTCGATCATAGGGGTTTCTAGACAGACTATAAATGCAATTGAGAAAGAAAAGTTTGATCCAAGTCTACCGACTTCTTTTTTAATTGCACAACTATTTGAACTCAAAATTGAAGATGTTTTTCTTTATGAAAAAAAATAATCGCTTTCGTTGACTTTAGATTGTGCTCAAAATTTTGTTTAGATAAATTATTCTTGTTAATCTTGTTACGGATTATCTTAAATGAAAAAAAAACAGCCCACACAGCAGCCTATTTTTGAAGGAGCCGAAATTTCTTGGTTTGCACCGCTGTGTGATGGAGATGATGATTTTTTGGGACATCGAAACCCTGAATTTAAAAGCAGCTGGGAAAATACTTCAGCAATTGTTAGAGCAGCAGACTCTTTTGGTTTCCGAAATATTTTATGCCCTTCTTCTTACCAGGTAGGACAAGACACCTTGACCTTTGCTTCTGCAATTGCCCCCTTAACCAAACAAATCAATTTGCTAACGGCGATTCGATGCGGAGAAGTTCATCCGCCAATGCTTGCTCGGGCAATAGCAACTCTTGATCATATTCTAAAAGGACGACTAACCATCAATATTATTTCATCGGATTTGCCCGGCACAGTTCTTCCTTCTTCTGAGCGCTATGCTCGCTCTAGAGAAGTAATCGAAATATTGAAACAAGCATGGACGCAAAAAGAAATAAATTTTCAAGGAAAGTACTATAATATAAAGCTTCCTGCTGCGCCGATAAAACCATATCAACAAAATGGAGGGCCTCTCTTGTACTTTGGTGGGTATTCCCCTGATGGGGTTGCCCTTTGTGCAGAGCATTGCGATGTTTATTTAATGTGGCCCGAAACAGAAGATAAGCTTCAAGGACTAATGAGCACTATGAAAGACAAAGCAGCTGATTTTGGAAGAACAGTTCAATTCGGCCTTCGTGTTCATGTAATTGTTCGAGAAACAGAAGAAGAAGCAAAAGTCTATGCGCAATATTTAATCTCAACCCTTGATCTAGAAAAGGGGAACGAAATCAAAAACCGTGCACAAGATGCGAGGTCTCTTGGAGTTTCTAGGCAGTCCGATCTTAGAGAATCTGCAGATGAAGAGTATTTCGTTGAGCCGCATTTATGGACCGGAATTGGTTTGGCAAGATCAGGTTGCGGAGCTGCAATTGTTGGAAACCCGGATCAGGTTTATGATAAAATTCAACGCTACATTAAAATGGGAATCCGTTCTTTTATTTTTTCAGGATACCCGCATAAAAAAGAAGCTGCCTATTTTGCAGAACTTGTATTGCCCAGATTAAAAACGATTTCCCTTCCGGAGGTTTTGGGTAGAATTCCTATGGAAACTCCTAATACGCCTTTAGAAAAAGGGCCTAGAACCTAGTTTATGATTGACTTTATAATTGTTCTTGCGTATTTTGGTGTGATTCTTCTTATTGCATTAAAAGGAAAAGTAAATTCTGACACAACAGCAGACGATTATTTTCTAAGTTCAAGAAACCTCCCTTGGTATTCTATTGCAGTTTCAACAATAGCCACCAACATTCAAGGCTATCAGTTTTTAGGCATGATGGGATCGGCATACTTGTATGGCTTGGCTCAAGCAAATCTAGAAATTAATGCAGTTCAAGGAATTTTAATCGGAACCTTCGTTTTTGTTCCCCTTTTTCTAAAAGAAAAAATCACAACGATAACCCAGTACATCAAAATAAAATTAGGTGCTCGCGTTGCGTTATTTTATTCTCTAGCGAACATTGGTCTATTTGCAACAATTACCCTGGGAGCTGCACTGTTTTGGGGAGCTTATGCCGCAGATATGGTTTTTGGAGAACAACTACAATTTATACATTCAAATAGAATTATTAGAATTGGGATTTTGATTTTAATTTTAGGTGGTTTTTCTGCGGTCTATACTTATTTTGGTGGACTTAGCGCAGTCGTTAGAACTGATATTGTTCAGTTTGGCGTGCTATTAATCGGCGGAATAGTAGTCTGTTTGACTGCTGTATATCATCTTGGAGGCTGGGAGCAACTGTACATTAAAACTCCTGAGAAAATGCACCTTCACCTTCCTGCATCTCACGAAACTCTTCCTTGGACGCATCTCTTCGGTTTGTTTTTTCTAAATATTAACTATTGGTGTGCTAACCAAACTGTAATGCAGCGCGCGCTTGCAGCAAAAAGTATTGCTCATGCGCAAACTGGATTAATGGTTGGTGGATTAATAAAATATGTTATGGCAGTGCTTATTGTTGTTCCAGGAATTGCACTTTATGGGATTATTGGAGACACCTTAGGAGAACCTGATTTAGCTTTTCCTTATTTAGTTAAAACCTACCTTCCAGTTGGTGTAAAAGGAATTATTTTGTGTGGCCTTTTTGCCTCCTTAATGAGTACTGTTGACTCTACCTTTAATTCTTTGGCTACCCTATGGTCTGTAGATATTTACGCCACCTATTTAAATCCAAAAGCAAACGATGCTCAAAAAATAAGTGCTGGTAGGAAAGCAATTCTTGTGAGCTTGGGAACAGCTTTGTTGATGGGAATGATTTTGCTTTACCTCAAATTCGAGAATCCAGATTCTGCATTTACCCATACCCTTAATAATCTCAGATATTTCATAAACTGCGGAATTGTTGTATTAATTTGTAGCGCTGTTTTGATTTTAAAACCTAAATCAAAAATAATCCTTGCTGCATTTATAATTACTGTCCCCATAAACATATTAATTCTTCTAATTTTTCCGGAAATGAACTATTTTGTTCGTGCATTTTGGGTGATCTTTACTGGATTGCTTTTTGCCTTATTAGGAAACCAATCGCAACTTGTCTCTATAGGCTCCTTGTTTAAGGCTGCTTCTTCTAAACATAAATTTTGGGGGATCATGCTTATTATTAGTTTACTTATATTACACCTTGTATTTCATTAGAAACAAATCCATGAATTCATTCAAAAATATTGTACTTCTTCTTGTTGTTTTAAGTATTGGAAGCTGTAAAAAAAATCAAAAACTTTCAGCTGAAGATTGGGTTAATGCTTCCATTAAGTCGCATCGAATGGATGATTTTAACAACAAAAAAGTTGCCTTTAGTTTTCGTGAATTTAACTATACTCAAAATAAAGATGCGCAAGGAATAATCTATACTAGGAGTAAAAAACAATCACCAGAGCAAATTGATGTTCTGCATTCAAAAAATGGGTTTTCCAGAACCCTTAATAATGAACCTGTGATCCTTTCAGATTCTTTAGCATCTGTTTATTCTGAATCTGTAAACTCTGTTTTATATTTCTTTAGGCTTCCTTTTAGTTTAAAAGATACCGGGGCAATCAAAACAGAACTAAAATCAGAACAAATAAAAAATCGATTATACCAAAAAATAGGCGTAACCTTTACTCCAGAAAATGGGGGTGTAGACTATCAAGACACCTTTAGATATTGGATCGATAAGGAAACTAAAAAATTAGACTATCTGGCATATCAATACCATAGTGATGGAGGCGGTATTCGTTTCAGAGCAGTTGTTAATCGCAGGACAATAGGCGGGGTGGTTTTTCAGGATTATGAAAATTATAAAGCCCCGAAAAACAGTTCCCTTGATGAACTTACGGACCTTTATAAAAAAGAAAAACTCGAGCTAATTTCGATGATAATTAATGATTCTATTCGAATTGTGAAACCTTAACGTTAATGGAAAAAATTAATTTAGAAGAAAAATTTAGCCTTTTTAATGAACATTGGAGTCCCAAGGTTTTAGGTGACCTAAACGGTCAACAAGTGAAGATTGCAAAGGTAAAAGGTGAATTTGTATGGCACGATCACGCAGATGAAGAAGAACTTTTTTTGATTATAAAAGGAAGTTTAAAACTAGTTTTTGAAAAAGAAACTGTGGTGTTGAACGAAGGTGAAATACTTATAATTCCAAGAGGAGTTCCGCACAAACCTATTGCAGAAGAAGAGGTTTGGTTGTTACTTTTTGAACCGGCTTCCACGAAACACACTGGAGAAGTAAAAACACCTTTTACTCAGAATCAGCAACAAAGAATATAACTAAGGTGTCCATACAATTGGGATTGATATTTCGTTACGGCGGTTAATAAAACTGTAAGGAGCATCGTAAACAAAAACCTTAGCAGAGCCTGCTGTTTCAATTCCTTCCTCTTTTAAGTTCCGAATCAAAATTGCAGTATATTTCTTTTCTTTAGATGGGTTGGTATAACCTGAATATCGAAAAGAAGCATAGTATCCCCCTGCTGCTTCGTAAACCCGAACTTTTGTTTCTTTGGGCTGTGGTGCCGTTTCAGAATCAAATTTTTTGGGCAACACAAAAGCCATGGTATTACCATATTCTTGTTTCTCCATGTGAACTGGAGTTGTCATTGCTATTTTAGTTGCTGACATATTTGAGCCTGAAATATATCTGAATAAAGACCGAAAGCCCGAAGAACTACCTCCTTTAGAATCATAGGCTGCCATCATTACGGGGGGATAATAACGGATTTCAAAATTTGATTTGGTTTGGATAACCTCGTACGTTTGTTCTTCTGTTTGTGCCATAAGGAACCAGGGGAATAATAAAAATATAGTATACTTCATCTTAAAGTAAAGATATAAAATAAGGAAGAAAAATGTCTGTAAACTCTTCGGTTTTTAAAATAAGAATGACCAATTAACAAAAAAAGCCATACCTTCGGTTATGCCAAAAATGAAACTCAAAATGTCTTTTCTTGCAGAACCATCTGATGCAAATTATCGTGGAAACGTTCATGGAGGAAAAGTAATGAAGTGGATTGATGAGGTAGGCTATGCCTTATCTGTTCAGTACGCTGGGAAATATTGTGTTACTAAATTTGTGGATGATATTGAATTCTTAGAACCTATCCATATTGGAGATTTGGTACTACTCGATGCAGAAATAATTAAAGTTGGAAATACCTCTTTACGCATTCATGTAAATGTATCTAGCGAAGGCTTGATAGAAAAAATTAAAAAACAAAACTGCGCCTGCGACATTGTCTTTGTTGCAATTGATGAGGATGGAAATAAATCAGAAATTTAATTTCCCCTTAGTGCCCAAATTTCATACATGGGCTCGCCTTTACTGTTCAATCCCTGATGATGCCAATCTGATTCTTTCAAATCATAACGAAAGGACAACACAGCGCCTACTCTAGAATTGTCCCTCGAAAAATAGGTAATGCTTTCAATATAATCTCCGTTAACAGCAGTATAGGTGCCTCCGCCTGAACCAAAAAACTTAAAGGTTTGGGTATTAAAAGCAGTCCACTGAAAATGACCCTCTATTAAAAATTTTAGGGTTTTACGAGGACCATCAGTACTTCGTCTTTTTTCGATATTGTCCCGAACCCTTCCGGCCATAAGCCATTTTCCAGAATGATCTTGTTTTGAGGTAACCTCTTTTATCCATTTAGAGGATTTAAAGGTTTTTGTTTTGAGACTGTCTTCAGAATAGTTTGAATTGAACTCAAAACGAACCAAATAATTTTCATCTTTTGATTCATAAAACCCTCCACGTGTACTTATAAATTCATTTGAATTGCTGGTGTACTGCGTTTCAATTAAGTAATTTGAATCCTTTAATATTTTGTGAGTAATAAGGCGGTCCTCGTCTTGAGAGGTAAATGTATATACTTGTGCGGTCAAATTTATACTCAATAGACTCATCATCAAAAAAAAGCTATTCTTTTTCATATAGTTTATATTTAATCTTTTTAACCATACTTTCAGGGTGTTGGTATAATTTATTAATATTACTTTATAAATTAGCTATACTTTTGAACTTATAAATAACACTAATTTTTGAATTATATTAATACTCTAAATTAGTATTTAATATTATTAAACAGAAAAATCTATTATGAATAATTACTGGAAAACAAATCTAAAGTATTTGAGTATTCTACTCAGTGTATGGTTTATAGTTTCATTTGGCTTTGGGATTTTGTTTGTAGACTTTATGAATCAATTTCAAATTGGAGGGTTCAAACTTGGATTTTGGTTCGCGCAACAAGGTTCGATATATGTGTTTGTTGTCTTGATTTTTGTATATGTATTTTTAATGAATCGCTTAGACGATAAAAACCCAAATTAGGTATGGAACAACAAACATGGGTATGGGTAATGGTTGGAATAACTTTTACTCTTTATATAGGGATTGCAATTTGGTCCCGTGCTTCATCAACTAAAGAGTTTTATGTTGCAGGAGAAGGAGTTTCTCCAATCGCAAACGGCATGGCTACTGCAGCTGACTGGATGTCTGCTGCTTCGTTTATATCAATGGCTGGAATCATTTCATTTGCCGGCTACGATGGATCGGTTTATTTAATGGGGTGGACTGGAGGCTATGTTCTTCTAGCGCTTCTATTGGCGCCTTATTTAAGGAAATTCGGGAAGTTTACAGTTCCTGATTTTATTGGAGATCGCTACTATTCAAACACCGCAAGAGCGGTTGCAGTGTTCTGTGCCTTGATTGTTTCCTTTACCTATATAGCGGGGCAAATGCGTGGGGTAGGATTGGTTTTTTCTAGATACCTTTCGGTTGATATCAATACAGGCGTTTTTATTGGAATGGGAATTGTTCTCTTCTATGCTGTGCTTGGAGGAATGAAAGGAATTACATATACACAAGTCGCGCAATATTGTGTTTTGATTTTTGCTTTTCTAGTTCCTGCTATTTTTATCTCAATGATCATGACCGGAGTCGCAATTCCTCAAATTGGAATGGGCTCTCAGGGAGCCGACGGTGTTTATTTATTAGAAAAATTAGACGGGTTACATAAAGAGCTTGGCTTTCATCTCTATACTTCGGGATCTAAATCTAAATTGGATGTGTTTTTAATCACAGCCGCTTTGATGCTTGGAACTGCGGGACTGCCTCATGTTATTGTTCGCTTTTTTACAGTTAAAAAAGTAAGAGATGCTAGAAAATCAGCAGGTTGGGCCTTATTGTTTATTGCTATTTTATACACAACAGCCCCTGCAATCGCTCTTTTTGCACGCACCAACCTCATCCAAACAGTAAGCAACCAACCGTATGAAACTCTTCCCGAATGGTTTTCTAATTGGGAATCTACCGGACTCCTTTCTTATAACGATAAAAATGGAGACGGCTTAGTTCAGTATGTTGCCGACCCAAAAATCAACGAATTGATAATTGATAAGGATATTATTGTAATGGCAAACCCCGAAATAGCTAACCTCCCAAATTGGGTTATTGGACTTATGGCGGCGGGTGCTTTAGCAGCTGCGCTTTCTACTGCAGCAGGTCTTTTATTGGTTATTTCTTCTTCGGTATCGCACGATTTACTTAAAAAGATGATTAAACCAGATATTTCTGAAAAAGGAGAGTTAATTGCTGCTAGAATGGCTTCGGTTTTTGCTGTTATTTTAGCTGGATACTTTGGTATAAACCCACCTGATTTTGTTGCTGCAACAGTAGCGCTTGCATTTGGATTAGCTGCCGCTTCCTTCTTCCCCGCAATTGTGATGGGAATTTTCAGTAAACGGATGAATAAGGAGGGTGTAATCAGTGGAATGGTAGTTGGTATATCGCTTATGCTGTTTTATATGATGAAATTCAAACTTGGATTCTTTGGTGGGGGAACTTCTGAAGATTGGTGGTTTGGGGTATCACCTGAAGGTTTTGGAACTCTAGCAATGTGTGCAAATATAGTAGTTGCTTTAGTAGTTTCTTATCGAACAGATCCACCTCCCGAAAACGTACAACTCATGATCGATGAAATTCGTAAGCCCTAGTCAATTTTATTAAGGACAATGATTGATTGGTTTGTGTTTTTTAGTTTAATTTTGTCTTATCTATTTTATTAAAAAAACATCCTATGAAATTTCAACTTCAGCTATTTTGTTTCTTAATCTGTATGCTAAGTGTACGTTGTGGTTCAGAAAATAGTCGCTGTGGTGATATAATTGACAAACAAATAGTGAACGCAAAATTCTATTTCATAATGAATGCCGAAAGCAACATATTCAACACCAACAATAATGATCTTAATTCATATGTTCCAGATAATTCTGTTAGTGGCGAAGTAAGCGAATCTGTTTATAATTCTTTTTCTGTAGGAGAAGAGTATTGTGCTGAATAAAGGAAGTGGTTCATTGTTAAAAATTCTCTAGTATCCATTCATAAGTTTCCGTAATAAAGTCTACATAATGATCTTGAAAACCAGCTTCGGTTTTGAAAGCGTCAATTGTTTTTGCTTTTATAGGAACTTGAATTAAAATTCTCCTTCTTTTTTGACTATCAAAAAGTATGAAGTTAACTTTTTGATCCCCCGAAACAAAGGGGTTTTTTCTCATTTCATTTAACCAGTATTTTAAAACCTCTACAGACCATTGTTGCGCTTCCAATCCTAAGCGTAATTGATCCGTTTCTGAAGCCAAAGAGCCAAAAGGAATATCCGATATGACTTCTACTTGGTAGGGCTTATAAAAAGAAAATTGACTGTAAGAAAAACTGCTAAAAAAGACCAGTAATACAAGTGTTTTTTTCATAATCAAAAAGGCTAAAGTACTTCGGGGCAATTTAACATATTCTTTTTAAAGTCTAATAGGTTAAAATCCACCCTTCTCTGATTGGTGTTCCGTCCCCTAGATCAATTCTATAATAATAAGAACCGACCGGGAGTAAACCTCCTTTGTTTTGGTAAACTCCACCCCAATCGTTTTGATAATTTTTCTTTTGAAAAACACGTTGACCGTTTCTATTATAAACCTCAACCCTTGAGGCAGAATATTGCTCAATATTAATGATCCTCCAAGAGCTTTCAAAACCATAAGTGTTTGGAGTTAATACTTCTGAAACAAATATCTGATTGTCATCAAAACCATCGCCATTAGCGTCTGAATCATAGGCGTCTGGAATATAATCATTATCCTGATCGGGAGGTGTGCTTAAATGGTCCAATGGATCTGTCCCTAATTCGATCTCTATGATGTCGCTATACCCATCTCCATCGTCGTCTAAGTCTGTTACATTTCCTATACCATCTTCATCCGTATCAATCACCTCATTTGGATTGTTGGGGAATACATCCTCTATATCCAAAACACCATCGTTGTCATCATCTAAATCAGCGTTATCTCCTATCCCATCATTATCAGAGTCAACTTGTTCTGTAGGGTCTAGAGGAAAACTATCAAGAGTTACCGTAACTTGCATTGAAACCTACTGTTTATAGATAAGAAGCTTCCTTGAGTTCCTGTAAATGCTGGGTTATAAACACCCATATTAACTCTATTAAATAAAATATGAGCCTCTTGAGCCGAAACTAAAGTTGTAAATAACAAAAGAGGAAAATAAAAATATTTCAAAGTATATTATAATATAGTGTGTGTAGTTTTTTATAAAGCTATAAAAAACTAAGGACTTCAGGCCAATATTTAGTTAAAAACCTAACCGCTAGAATTTCTTTTAAAAACCATGGCAGAAGCTCCTCCGCCTCCATTACAAATTGCTGCCGCTCCAATTTTTAAATTTTTTTGTTTCATTCCATTCAACAGCGTTACAACAATCCTTGTGCCAGAACAACCCAAAGGGTGCCCAAGTGAAACTGCACCACCTTGAACATTCACTTTATTAGTCTCAATCCCTAAAATTTTAGTGTTAGCTATTCCTACAACAGAAAAAGCTTCGTTGAATTCAAAAAGTTCAACGTCATCCAATGAAACATTTGCTTTTGCTAAAGCCTTTGGTAAAGCTTTTGCGGGAACTGTTGTGAACCATTTGGGATCTTGAGCGGCATCGGCATATCCTTCTATGGTTGCCAAAGGAGTCAATCCTAGATCTTTTGCTCTGTCCTCTGACATTACAATTACAGCCGCAGCTCCATCATTTATTGTAGAAGCGTTTGCTGCTGTTACGGTTCCTTCTTTTGTAAAAGCTGGTCTAAGCTTCGGTATCTTTTCTAACATGACGTTAGTATATTCTTCATCTTCCGAAATAATCAGATCATCTCCTCTTCTTTGTGGAACTGGAACAGGAACAACTTCATTTTGCATCACACCACTTTCCCATGCAGTAGCACTTCGTCGATATGATTCGACTGCAAAGGCATCTTGTTCTTCGCGAGAAATACCATGCTTTATTGCAGTTGCATCTGCATAAGTACCCATAGCTACTTGATCAAAAGCATCTACTAGCCCATCTTTTTGCATGACATCCTCCATTTGGGTTCCACCAAATTTAACCCCTGTTCTCATAGGAACAATATGTGGAGCCAAACTCATGTTTTCCATTCCTCCTGCAACAATTGTTTCTGCATCACCCAATGCAATAGCTTGGGCTGCCATCATTATGGTTTTCATTCCTGAGGAACAAACCTTATTAACTGTAGTGCAAGGAACAGTATCCGGGATTCCAGCAAATATAGCCGCTTGTCTGGCTGGTGCTTGACCGACACCCGCCTGTAAAACGTTTCCCATATATACCTCATCAACCTCATTTGCGTCTAGTCCGATAGCTTTTAAAGCACCCTTTATTGCAATAGCGCCTAACTTAGGTGCTGGAACAGAAGATAGTCCTCCCATGAATTTTCCGATTGGTGTTCTTTTTGCGGAAACAATTACCACTTTTTTGAGTTTCATATACTTTTTTTAACTGAAGAATTACTTGCTATTGAAGCGAATATACTACCATATATGGAATGAACCAAACTTGAAATTGCAGCAGGGATTGCAGTAGCGGGATTTATAAAATTCTCTCGAGCCAAAACTGCTCCTAATCCTGAATTTTGCATGCCTACTTCAATCGCTATTGTTCTGCTTACCTGTTCGTTTTTAAAAACAATTTTTGATGTAATATATCCCAGTAAAAACCCAAACAAATGCAACACCATAATTGCACCCAGCAATTGAATTCCAGAAGTCAAAATTATTTCTTTACCCTGTCCAATAATACTTGCAACGATAAGTGTAATTAAAAGCACCGCAACTGGAGGTGCAAATGGAATTATGTTTTTGGTTAGTCTTGGAAGGTAGCGGTTTAGAATAACCCCTAGAGTCACAGGGAATAAAACTACTTTTAGGGTGCTGTAAAATAACCCCATGGCGTCAACCTCCAAGTAACTTCCAGATAGATAGCTTGTTAGTAAAGGAGTCATAATAATTGCTCCTAATGTAGAAATTGTTGTCATGGTAACTGAGAGTGCAACATTAGCTTTCGCTAAATATACAATTACGTTTGAAGCAGTTCCTCCAGGACAACTTGCCACCAAAATAAGGCCTACTGCAAAAAAGGGCGGAAGGTCAAAAAGGATTGCCAAAATCCAGCCCAAAAAAGGCATAACTGTAAATTGTAAAAAGACCCCCAAAACAACCCACTTTGGGGTTTTAAGTACTTGGTTAAAATCACTCCATTGGAGGGTGAGCCCCATGCCTAACATAATTCCTCCTAAGCCATAAGTAATCCATGGTCCAGAAAACCAAGTAAAAAGAGGCGGATGAAACAAGGAGGCTAAGGCACAGCATGTTACGAGAAAGGGGAAAGACTTATTAAAATATTCTAAAAACTGCATGTTATAATGTATTAACTTCATTTAAAGAATCCAAGCTACAAAATTCAAATATAAGCTCTGAAAATTTCAATTTAATGTAACATTTTAATACTTTACACTACTAATTTAGTGTCAATTAAAATTTTTATTATGAAAGAATACTTCTCTTATCTTGTCATTAGTCTTTTTATAGTTGGTGTTCACGCTCAAGAAGTGTCGTTCACAGAGTATGATTTGGACAACGGCCTTCACGTAATTCTCCATCAGGACAATACCGCTCCTGTAGTAACAACATCGGTGCTTTACCATGTTGGAGCTAAAGACGAATTAGCAGACCGAACTGGTTTTGCACATTTTTTTGAGCATCTTTTGTTCGAAGGAACTAAAAACATCGAACGAGGTGAATGGTTTAGCATTGTTTCTTCAAACGGTGGTAAAAACAACGCCTATACAAACGATGACTATACTTATTATTATGAGGTTTTTCCATCAAATAATTTAGAATTAGGACTTTGGTTAGAATCTGAGCGTATGTTACATCCGGTTATCAATAAAATTGGTGTTGATACACAAAACGAAGTTGTAAAAGAGGAGAAAAGACTCCGAGTTGACAACAGTCCTTATGGTAAGTTTTTCGAAAATGTAAAGAAAAATCTGTTCATTAATCATCCGTATAAGCACACTACTATCGGAGAAATGCAACATTTAGATGATGCAACTTTAGATGAATTTTTAGCCTTTAACAAAAAATATTATGTTCCTAACAACGCCATACTTGTTGTAGCTGGAGACATTCAGGTTGACAAAACAAAAAAAATGATCCAAGACTATTTTGGTGATGTACCCAGAGGTGCTGAAGTTGTGCGCACAGTGGCAGTAGAAGAGCCAATAACAGAACCTCTTACCGCAAAAGCATACGACTCTAACATTCAAATTCCAGCGGTTGTTGCTGCTTATAGAATGCCTTCTATAAAAACCAGAGACTCGAGAGTTCTAGATATGATTTCTGCTTATTTAAGTGATGGAAACTCGTCTAAACTATACCGTAAAATGGTTGATGAAGAAAAAATGGCACTTCAAGTTGGAGCGTTCAATGTGAGTCAAGAAGATTACGGAATGTATCTTATTTTCGGATTACCTCTAGGAGATACACCACTTCAAAGTATCATTACTGGAATTGATGAAGAGGTTGTAAAAATTCAAAAAGAACTAATCACCGAAAAGGATTACCAAAAACTTCAAAATAAATTTGAAGCTAATTTTGTAGATTCTAATTCATCTGTTGAAGGTATCGCAAATTCTTTAGCAGAATACTATGCTTTTTTTGGAGACACGAACTTAATAAACTCTGAAATCGAAATCTACAGATCTATTAGTAGAGAAGAAATCCAAGAAGTTGCTAAAAAATATCTTAACCCTAACCAGCGTTTAGTTCTTGATTATTTACCCGAATCATCTAAATAATAAACTCTTTTACAAATGAAAAATATATACATTCTTTATATCGCCCTTTTTAGTCTTTCTAGTCTTGCGGCTCAGATTGACAGAAGTGTGCAACCAACTCCAGGGCCAGCTCCGGTAATTCAATTAGACGAGCCTCAGAGCTTCACTCTTAAAAACGGTATGACTGTTATGGTTGTTGAAAACCATAAACTCCCTCGAGTTTCTGTAACCCTAAACATAGATAATCCTCCCATTTTTGAAGGAGATTTAGCCGGTGCAAATAGCCTACTCGGAAGCATGCTAGGGAAAGGATCACTAAGTGTTGCTAAAAACGACTTTGAAGAAGAAGTCGATTTCATGGGGGCTTCACTTAACTTTGGTCCTTCAGGAGCTTTTGGTTCCTCCCTCTCCAGATACTTCCCAAGAGTATTAGAACTGATGGCTGACGCTGCACTTAATCCTAATTTTTTGAATGAAGAATTTGAAAAAGAAAAAGAAAAACTAATTGAAGGAATCAAGTCTGACGAGAAAAGTGTTCCCGCTGCTGCTGCACGCGTAGAGAACTTAATTACCTATGGTGCAAACCATCCTTATGGTGAATACACTAAAATCGAAACAGTTTCTAAGATCAATTTAGATGATGTAAAAAAATACTACCAATCCAACTACAACCCTAAAAACGCATACCTTGTTATTATTGGCGATGTAGACTATAAAGCCATCCAGAAGCAAGTTTCCAAACTTTTTAAGAAATGGAAAGGAAATGCGCCTTCTGCTTATGTGTTCGAACCTGCAAAAAACAGTTCAGAATTAGAAATTCATTTTACAGAAATGTCTAATGCAGTTCAATCTGAAGTTTCTGTTGGTTTTACGAATTCAATTAAAAAAACACACCCAGACTATTTTCCAATGCTTTTAGGAAATAGCATCCTCGGTGGTGGTGGTGAAGCACGCTTGTTCTTGAATCTTAGAGAAGACAAAGGATATACTTATGGGTCCTATTCTAGAATGCAAACCAACAAGTATACTCGTGCACGAATTAAAGCCTTTGCAAGTGTTCGGAATGCCGTTACAGACAGTTCTGTAGTTGAATTAGTAAAAGAGTTAGATAAAATCAGAATAGAGGAAGTAACTCAGGCAGAATTAGACAAAGCAAAAGCTAAATATGTAGGTGACTTTGTTTTAGCTCTAGAAAGTCCTAGAACTATTGCGCAATATGCTTTGAGCATTCGTGTAGAAAACCTTCCAGAAGATTTTTACAAAACGTACCTACAAAAAATTAATGCAGTAACCGTAGCTGATGTTTTAGCCGCTACCAAAAAGCACATTAAACTTGATAAGGCTCGTATTTTTGTAGCTGGAAAAGGAAGTGAAGTTTTGGAGAACCTAGAAAAAGTTGCTCCTTTTGGAAAGAAACTTAAGGTATCTTACTACGATCAATACGGAACTCCAACTGAACGCCCAGACTATTCTAGTCAACTTCCAGAAGGCGTGACATCGGCAAGTATATTAAATAATTACTTTGATGCGCTTGGTGGTCTTGATAAACTAAAAGGTATTTCTTCTAAATCAGAAATTGCTGAAGGAAGCATGCAAGGAATGCAGCTCCAAATAAAATCAAAAAAAACAAACCAAAAGCAATCATCTCTTGAGGTAAGCATGATGGGTAATGTTGTACAAAAGCAAGTTATAAATAAAGACAAAGGTTATATGGAAGCTCAAGGTCAGCACATTGACCTAGCAGGAGAAGAACTTGAAAATGCAATCATGGATAGTCAAATTTTTCCAGAGCTAAGTATAGATCCTTCTGCTGTAAAGGCTAGGGTTGCAGATGTAAATGGTGTTGCAGCTTATGAATTAGCAGTATCTGAAAGCAAGTCTTTTTTCTATGATCAAAAAACATTTTTGAAAATTAAAATTTCTGAAACGCAAGAGGTGCAAGGAAATACAATTACTCAAGAAACATTAGTAGGCGATTATAAAGCAGTAGATGGAATTTTATTCCCTCACAAGTTAACACAGTCTTTTGGGCCGCAATCAATCGATTTTATAACAAAATCTATTGGCCTAAACGGGACTATAGACGGTGCTGATTTTAACTAACAATAATTTTATATAAACTTTTAAAGCGCCTTATTTAGGCGCTTTTTTTGTTTCTGTAACCAAATAAACTCCGCAGATTATTAGAAGGGCAGCCACCCATTGTAAACCGCCAAAATTTTCGCCATCTACAAGACCCCAACCAATTGCAACAATAGGAAGGAGGTAGGTTATCGAAACGGCAAAAACAGGAGAGGATAGGTCTAGAAGCCTATTGAACATAACTTTAGCAAGAGCTGTTCCGACTAAAGACAAAATTAATATATACCCCAAAGAGGTTGTTATTTTTTCATCTTCATAAAACCCAGTCCAATTGAATTCAGAGAAGATTAATATCAATAATGCTACTGGAGCAATCATCAAAAAGTTCCCAAGAGCAATCGCCATTGGAGAAACATCCGAAAGTTTATTTTTTAAAATATTGACATTGATTCCATAAAAAACAGAAGCACAAACAACCAGTAAGGAATACTTTGGATCATTAGAGGTGCTGAATGAAAATTCTTGAGCTACCAATAGAAAGGTTCCGAAAAGTCCAACCAAAACTCCAAATACTTGCTTTCTGACTATTCTAACTTGATAAAAAAAGAAAGCGAAAATAAGTGTAAATAAAGGGGTTAAGCCATTAAGAACAGAGGCTACAGAACTGTCTACTTCGGTCTCTGCAAAAGCAAATAAAAAGGCGGGGAAAAAAGTTCCATAGAAGCCTGTATGAGCAAGCCATTTCCATTGAACCCTTGTCAAACCTTTGAGGGTATTAAAACCGAAGAGCAACAGTATTGAAGTTGTAAATAATATTCTAAAAGAACCCAATTGAAGAGGTGTAAGCCCCACAAGTCCCTTTTTAATTAAGATATATGAACTCCCCCAGATTATTGAAAGTGTAATTAGATACCCCCACTTCTTATGTATTACCGACATACATTATATATATATTTTGCAAAAGTGATCATTTTTAGGGAAATGCTTTCCCAATAAATCAGTATTTTTGAAAAAAAAGTGATGAAAAACATCCTTATGCTTGTTCTTTTAATACTTTCTGTTTCTTGTAACCAAAAAGCTGCAGAAGTAAAAATAATTGACCTTACTGTCCCAGAACAAATTGTTTTGAACCCCGAAAATTTAGTTAAAAGTGAACTTACAATAACGGGGATGACTTGTGCAATTGGTTGTGCAGCGTCTATTGAAAAGAAGCTAAATGCGACTGCGGGAATACAGTCTGCTAAAGTAAGTTTTGAAGGGGCTGTGGCTCAAATTGTTTTTGATCCAAATTGGATTAAAGATGAAGAACTAAATTCTGTAGTAAAGAGTGTAGGGCCTGTTTATGGGGTAACAAAAAACGAACGCGTAAACATTTTTAGTGAGATCAAATCAGAATAGATCTTAATCTTTCCATTCAAAAGACTCCATTAACCGCATCATGTCATTTTCTACATATTGAGCTGCTGGCAGAAGAGAATCATAATTTGGCCTGGTATAAAAATATAAAGATCCTACAAGAAAGTGATCCGTACTGTCTGTCAAGAAGAATTGTACTTGAGATGCTGCTTCTCCAACAACACTGAATAGTGTACCGTAAACCCGTTTTTCTGGATTTTGAAAAACACTTTCAGGAATTTCTTCAGCTTTCACAACATGCTTACTCGGCATTTGGTAGGCATCATACAAAAGAGAGTCTAGGTTGTTTTTTACCGGAACATAAGAAAGATAAACAGTTGCTTTCATCTCTGGGTATACAATTTTATTCCAACAATTAGGCTGAGAAATAATTTTTGCAGTTTGGTTTATATCAAAATTATAAGGACAATCGTGTTCTACTTTTTGATATGAAGGTATTGGGTAATTTAAGCTCAAATAAGCATTTGGTTTTGGAAGTGTATTCTCCGCACAACCAATTAAACTTAATAACATAAAACCTGCTAGTACAATCTGCTTCATAGCATAAAGATAGTTTAAGTTAGGCTTAAGGCAAGGTAACTTTGATTTGTTTGATTCGTTTTTTATCAACCAGTTCTACTTTAAATAGGATGTTTTCGAATTCGATTTTTTGACCAAAAACAGGAAGATGCTGCGCAATTTCAAGAATAAAACCGGCTAAAGTTTCTGCTTCTCCTTTTGCTTTTTCAAAACCCTCGAAGTCTTCAAGGTCGATAATTCTATAAAAATCCTTTAAACTGACTTTTGCATTTATTATAAAATTTTTAGCATCTACTCTAGAAAATTCTAATTCTTCTTCATCAAACTCGTCAGATATATCCCCTACAATTTCTTCTATTAGATCTTCTAAAGTTACAATTCCAGAGGTTCCTCCATATTCGTCAACAACAACTGCCATGTGCATCTTTTTGACCTTAAATTCATTTAACAAATCATCTAGTTTTTTGTTTTCAGGGACATAATATGGCTCGCGCAGTAGATCTTGCCATTTGAAATTTGGTGTACTGATGTTGGGCATTAGATCTTTGACATATAAAATTCCATCTATTTGATCCATTTTGTCTTTATAAATTGGAATTCTAGAGAACCCTTTTTCTATGATTAAGGGTAAAATTTCTTCAAAAGTCATTTCCTTGTCTAGGGCAAAAACATCAATTCTGGGACACATAACTTGTTTGGTGTCGGTAGCTCCAAAATTAATGATCCCTTGTAAAATTTGATCCTCTTGTTTGGTAGTGTCTTTTTGTTCGGTAAATTCCAATGCCTGTGAAAGCGTGGTTACTGAGAATGTGTTTGATTTCTGGCCAAAATTACGTTCTAAAAATAAGGTTACACTACTCATAGGATAGGTAATAAAAAAGAGCAGTTTACGATCCAAGAAATAAATGATCCCTACCACGAACCTAGAGAAAATCATGCTGTTTTTATTAGCATAAATCTTAGGTAAGATCTCCCCAAAAAGTAAAATAATAAAGGTTATTAATCCTATTTCTATGAAAAGTCGAACAAATTCATTTACAACATCTCCAAAAATCAAATCACCTAAAGAAGCAAACAGGAGCACCATGCCTATGTTTATAAAATTATTAGCTACAAGTATTGTAGCCAACAACCTTTTAGGCTTCTTTAATAAATTTTCAATTTTTAAAATTTTCTTTGGATAAGCCTCTTTTTGCTCTTCAATAACCGATGGTGTCAAAGAGAAAAAGGCAACCTCAGCTCCTGAAATTAATGCCGAGCAAATAAGTAGAAAGGCAAGTAATACTATTTTTAAACCTATTATTGGTTCAATTGAAATAAAAAGATAATAGAGGCTTAAGGGTTCTGGGTCCAATTAGATTAATTTTAAATTAAAAAGGCAAATCTTCTTCTTTAGAAGAATCTTGTGCTGGGGGTTGTGCTGGAGGAGTTACTTCAGAAGAATTTTTTTTGGTAGTCAAAAAGGTAAATTCATCTACAACAATTTCTGTACTGTAACGGTCCGTACCGTCTTCAGCTTGCCATTTGCGGGTTTTTATTTTTCCTTCAACATAAATACGATCTCCTTTGCTCAAATATTTTTCGCAAACTTCGGCCGCTTTGTTTCTTACAACTACATTGTGCCAATCTGTATTGGTTACTTTTTCACCAGTTGCTTTTTTGGTGTAGGTTTCGTTGGTTGCTAAAGGGAATCTTCCGATCGCTCCTCCTCCTTCGAAATAGTGCATTTTTAAGTCATCTCCTAGATGACCAATCAACATAACTTTGTTAAGGCTTCCACTCATAATGATAGATTTAAAGGGTTAAAGATTATCAAATATAATAAAGTCATGGCTTTGAATTATAAAAATTTGCAATAAACTTACCTAAAACAATGGGAACCGGGTAGTTACAAACGTCCTGCCCTAAAACAACTGGTCCCATTAGGCGTTCCGTATTTACTTTCCAAAAAGTAATATATAACTGTTGGTGCGACAACTTATGCTTAATTGGTTTTTCGTTTAGCTTCGATATAGAAACTCCATTAGCATCCGTATAGTTTGATATTAGTGTGTCTGTAATTAACTCTTTTAGGGTTAGTTCCTCACTACTCTCAAGTAATGGAAACTCATATAACTGTTCCCAAATATCTTTTTTAATCCTTTTGGTAAGGATTGTTTCGTTTTTAGGAGTTTCGAAAACGAGATAATTAAAGTGCCTGGAAGTAACCTTTATTTTTCCTTTCTTAAAGGGCAGTTTACTTATTAGGCTTTGATTAAACGCAACACATTTTATTTTAAACGGGCAGGTATCACATGACGGGGTTTTAGGGGTGCATTGTAAAGCCCCAAACTCCATAAGCGCTTGATTAAATTCTCCCGGAACTTCAGTGCCCATTAATTCTTTAGCCAAACTTTTAAATTCCTTTAATGCATAGGAGGCATCAATTGGAGTTTCTTTTCCAAAATAACGCGCTAGAACTCTATAAACATTCCCATCGACAACCGCTTGTGGTTCATCAAAGCAAATAGAAGAAATTGCGCTTGCAGTATAATTGCCTACTCCTTTAAGCAAGAGCAACTCTTCAAAGGTTTTGGGGAATACAGAATTGTATTGTGAAACAATAATTTGAGCAGTATGATGTAAATTTCTTGCTCTAGAATAATAGCCCAAGCCTTGCCATAGTTTTAAAACTTGTTGTTCGTCTGCGGCAGCAAGATCATTTACAGTTGGGAAAGCCTCAATAAAAGAAGTATAAAAAGGAGTCCCCTGAGCAATTCGTGTTTGCTGCAAAATTATTTCTGAGAGCCATATTTTATAAGGATCTCGGCTTTTTCGCCAAGGAAAAGACCTTTTGTTTGTCTTATACCAAGCCATTAATAGATTTGTCCAAGTCATTACTTACAAAAGTAACCCTTCGGCTGCGATTTAAAAAGTTAAATATTAATGGATTAGGCTAATATATTTCTAATTATAAATTTATATATTTGCAATCTCCAAAATAAGAAAAACTATAATTTATATTTAACATGACGAAAGCAGAAATCGTTTCGAATATATCGGAACAATTAGGAATTGACAAAGGTGATGTACAGGCAACTGTAGAAAAATTTATGGCAGAAGTGAAAACTTCTCTGGAAAATAATGAAAATGTTTACTTGAGAGGCTTTGGAAGTTTTGTAGTGAAAACTAGAGCTGAAAAAACAGGTAGAAACATTTCGAAAAATACTGCTGTAAAAATTCCAGCTCATAACATCCCAGCCTTCAAACCAGCAAAAATATTTGTTGAAGGTATCAAATCTAATGTTCCAGTAAAATAATTTATTAATTAACAACTAAACACACTATGCCAAGCGGTAAGAAACGTAAAAGACATAAGGTAGCTACTCACAAACGTAAAAAAAGACGCAGAGCTAACCGTCACAAGAAAAAATAGTGTAGAATACACTTAAAAACATTCATTGTTCTTTGAAATGAAACGCATCAGTAGATTGCGTTTCACAGGGTAAATCCTGAAAAATTATTGTTTAATCCGTTTATACATACTATTATGTATAAACACAACATTACTCAGAGTGAATAAAGAATTGATTATACGATCGAATTCCTCTGCAGTTGATTTCGCATTACTCAAGGATGGAAAACTAATTGAGCTCAATAAAGAAATAGAGGACAACAAGTTTTCGGTTGGTGATATATTTTTCGCCAAAGTTCGAAAATCTGTTGGGGGACTCAATGCTGCATTTGTAAATGTAGGCCACGAAAAAGATGGCTTTTTACACTATCATGATCTCGGTCCCAAGCTTCCGACTTTATTGAAATTTATTAAACAGGTAAGTACAGGTAAAACAAAAGATTATTTATTAAAAAACTTTCGTTTTGAAGAAGATATTCAAAAAAATGGAATGATTAGCGAGGTTATTAGCTCAAACCAACAAATATTGGTTCAAGTAGTTAAAGAGCCCATTTCGACCAAAGGACCAAGAATTAGTTCTGAGCTTTCATTAGCCGGACGTTATATGGTATTGGTTCCATTTTCTGACAGAATATCCATCTCACAAAAAATTGAAGACCGAGAAGAAAAAAATCGTCTCAAACGTCTCGTGCAAAGCATCCGACCAAAAGGGTTTGGTGTAATCGTGCGAACCGTTGCCAAAGACAAGAAAGTAGCAGAGCTCGATGCAGATTTACAACAACTTATATTACGTTGGAAAAACATGTGTGCTCGTCTTTCAAAAATCAACAAATATCCCACTAAAGTGTTGAGCGAAATTGATCGCTCTTCTTCTATATTGCGTGATATTTTTGATGATTCTTTTACTGGAATTCATGTAGATGACAAAGAGTTATTCGGTGAAATAGGTGATTATATTCAAACCATTGCACCCAAAAAGGCAGGTATTTTAAAACATTATACCGAATCGCTACCCATTTTCGAAAAATATGGAGTAGAACGACAAATCAAAACAGCCTTTGGGAAAACAGTCTCCATGCAAAAGGGAGCCTATTTAGTTATAGAGCATACGGAAGCATTACATGTAATTGATGTCAACAGTGGTAATCGATCCAATAAATCGAGAAACCAAGAAGAAACAGCAATGGAAGTCAATATGATTTCGGCCTCTGAAGTTGCACGTCAACTTCGCCTTCGTGATATGGGAGGAATTGTGGTAGTCGACTTTATCGATCTCGGATCTAGTGATAATAGACGTATTCTATTTGAACATCTCAAGAAAGAAATGAGTTCTGACAGAACCAAACACAAAATTCTACCACCCAGTAAATTTGGTCTCATTCAGATAACCCGTCAACGGGTTCGTCCTGAAATGAACATCAAAACCAAGGAGCCAAACCCGAACCTAAATGGAGAGGTTGAAGCACCTATTGTTTTACTTGACAAAATCAACGCAGACCTTAACAAAATTGTTAACAACGCAGAGCATCAAAAAAAGAAAATTGAATTACATATTCATCCTTTTATTGCTGCTTATTTAAGCCAAGGGTTCCCTTCCATCCGAACTCAATGGCTATTAAAGCATAAAAAACGGGTTAAAATTATACCCCGAGATGCTTATCAGTATCTACACTATCGTTTTTATGACAACAAAAAAAAATCGATTCGTGTTTAAAAAAGTAAAGCGGCACTCCTTCGAGAGTGCCGCTTTTTTGTTTTATGTAAAGATTCGCAGGGCTACGGTTTCAATTTTTACCCTTAAAAAATCAATTTAAAAATGTATTTTTGACCATGTTAAAAAGCAAGTCTTTTACGATCCCGGAAGCTCAAAAAAAACTGGAACACTACTGTGCCTATCAAGAGCGATGCCATCAAGAAGTAATTCAAAAATTAAAATCCCTTAACATGATTCCGATTGCTATAGATCAGATTATTGGAAAACTTATTACCGATAATTATTTGAACGAAACCCGATTTGCTCAGAGTTATGCTCGAGGTAAATTCAGAATCAAAAAGTGGGGTAAAATACGCATCTTAAGTCAGCTAAAGTTTCGTGGTATTAGTGCTTGGAATATTAAAAAAGGAATGCAAGAAATTGACTCTGGGGAATATCTTGATACGTTTGAAACGCTGTTCGATCAAATCTGGAATCAATATCAGCATCTGGACTTTATAAACTGTCAGAAAAAGGTATGTAATCGTTTACAATACCGAGGCTGGGAAAATGAACTAATTTTTGATGCAATTCGAGACAAAAAAGGAAAGAATTCTTAGAAGGAAAATTCTAATCTAATCCTTCCATTACCTTTTGGCATTGGCACTAAATTCGTTTCCGTATAGACTTCATTAAAAATATTATTTAAAAAAAATAATTGTATAAGGGCCTTAAATGAAGTCCTTTTGAACACTTGGGTTATCTCGAATATAAACACACATAACCTAACTTCTTTTACAAAACTAATTTGCAAAATGGATTCATAATCATGTGCTACTTTAAGGTTTTTGCTCTTTTCAGAAGTCTTTCAATTCTTGATTTACAAAGAAAAAAGGTATTGAAACTTTAAATAAATCTGAGAATTATCAATAGAATATCGTTGTTGATTATCAACTCTAGAATATCCATTGGTACCCCCTATATAAAAAATAGTAAAAGGATTAGGATTCCATTTAAACAAAGGCTGGTAAAAAAAGGCTTCGTCGAAGTTGTTATACTCTCCAATAATCCGGAAAGAAAGGGTTTTGTTGAACTGGTAGTTGATGTTCAGTCGACCGATATAGCCATTAAAATAGTAACTCTCATCTTCTTTGTTTTTCAAATGTGAATATCGAAAGGATGGGCTAATCCGTAATTGTGAGGTGACCTGAAAACTATTAAATGTTCCTATGAAAAAATTATTACCAACAGCAGGCTCGTCATCATAGAAAATGGATTCTCCAATTGAAGTAAAAGCCCTTAGTTGAATTTTTTCTGAAGGATTGAATCTAAGAAATAACTCAAAATTATCCATTCCCTTAGCATTTAACCCTTCAAACTCTTCATTAATTATGTGGGAGTAGCCTGCAAATGTCTCTACATTTCCTTTAAACTGGACAAAAGCCCCAGCATCTATACTGCTGTATTTTTTTAAACCTTGATAGTTGATTCGAAATTCAGTTTCCAAACTAAAATTCATTTGCTTTAAGAATTCTTCTTCTTTAAAGAAATGTTGATATCCTTGCTCGAATTCAAATGCTCGAACATTATTTTGGGTGACAAAACCCAAAGGAGTCTGATATAGAGGAGATTTCTGGCTGTATTCTAATTCTGTATTCCAGTTTTTAGAATTACGTTCTAAAGAAAAATAGAGTCCATCTCCTCGTAAGTTTTCACCATCCAAGGCAACTGTTTTTCCTTTAATGATATCGTTATTTACATTTGCCTCATCGATCCAATCTGCATTGGGTTCTTTAGTAAAACTCTTATTGAATTCAAACGCTGCCGTAATCGATTCTCCAAAACGCCATAAACCACTTAACCCAAAAACATGACCCGATCCCTTTTCTTTAAAAAAACGATTGGTGCTTATAAAACTAAGATTACTCCCTTGTTTGTAGGTACGTTGGTATTTTAATATACTTGAATAAGCAGCAGTTCCTTCTCCGAAATAAGAACCGTTTTCTCCACCTATAAGGTAGGGCGAAGCTTCATCGTAAGCAGCCAACCAATAGATTCGGTCGTGTTCTCCTTGACTGATTAATTTAGTTGAAAGCAAGGGCTAATTAATGGATCGTGTATAAACGGTTCTTAGGTTAGAACTGATGATGTCGTTCCCCTCGTTAAAGTATGCACGTCGCTCTGGAAAGGCAATTGCAAAGGTGTTATTGGCAACAATACGGGATGCATCTGCTTCTACTTGAGAAAAATCTGGATTAATTGCATACTCCAAAGAGGTTACATTGTTTAGATCAACGAGCCCACTCAAACCTGCAGTTTTATTGAATTTTCCAAATTTCAATGAACTGTTTATACGTTCGCCAGATAGGCCACCATAAACATAAGGTAGGAACTCTACTCTGTTTTTTGCTTTGATGTTATTAAGGGTAATACTAACGGGAGTTTGACATGCCAAACAAGGGTTGTTTAAGTCGATTGGAAAATTGATGTTTTGGCTTCTGCTGTCAGTAGTGTAGGTCGATCGGTATAATAGAATGTTCCATTTTACAGTTGGCTTGTTTTTGAACTGTAAAACACTGAATGGAATTTTTAATTCAACGTGATAAGCATCTGGATGTTTGGAAGCTTTGGATTCATAAGAAACATTGTAGGAAGTGTCGTCATTTCCACTGGGTAGGAATTTTAAATCGAGCTGATTACCTTCTGCATTTGCTCCCAGACTAACCATATAGCGCCCGTCACCGTAGGTGTCAATTCCAATCATGACAAAATCGTCTTGGTATCCTTCATCTCGGTTTCGGATCGATGAACGTAGTGTACTCATATCGGCATAGGCAATGAAACCAACATAGAGATCAGAAACGCCATAGGTAATATAGGCTTCGGTTGCTACAGGCGAAGGAGTGTTATTTCCTGGGCTAATTTCGTACTCAATGGTGTGCTTCTCGGCAGAGCTCCACTCTTTGGAATTGACTACTCCATCAAAGGTTGGAAGTGTGTTTTGCGCAAATGCAAAAAAAGAGAATAATAAAAAAAGGGGACTGATTCTCATGATTGGTTTTTTTATTTATAAGACGTCCTCAAAAATAAAATGTTACACTACATTTTGTTCTAATTTAAAAGAATATGTTAAAGTTTATGGCTAAGTGCTACTCACCCGCCAAGCATATTATTCAAGCAAAATGAGACCCTAATTAGAACTTAGGTCATAATGGAGAGGTAGGCTGAAAATAATTGAAAGGCTTGATATTGTTGAGTTAATTACAAATCAAAGGTTTTTATTCAAAAACGTTTTTCTTAGAAGGAAAATTCTAATCTAATACTTCCATTACCTTTTGGCATTGGCACTAAATTCGTTTCCGTATAGACTTCATTAAAAATATTATTTAAAAGAAATGTAACCTTGATCGGATTGACCGAAGAAGTCCATTGAGCGCTCATGTCTAAGGCCGTATAGGGGTCTCCTAAGCTGCGTTCGGCTTGTTTGAGTACAACAGTAGAGGAAAAGCTTTTGGACCAGGTGTTGAAGGCTTTAATCGTGAAGTGGTTTTTTAGGGAATTAATAGAATAACGTGAAAAATTATAGCCTGTTACTCCCTTAACATCATCATCTATATACGTATACCCTATTCGGATACTTTGTGGTTTTTCTAGAAAGGTATAAGATAATTTTGATTCAACCTCAAAACCCCTCGTAGTTACTTCTTGAATGTTGTTTGCTTCCCACAATGCTTCTTCAGTGTCTTTTACCCAATCAATTAAATCCTCAGAATTCCGATTAAAATATGCCGCACTAATTGAAAAGTTGGAAGTAACATATCGAATACCTAGTTCCGAAGCCAAAGCGCTTTCAGGCTTTAAATCTGGATTTCCTAAAGTAGTTCTATCGCGATAATACAAGTCGGTATAGGTGGGTATTCTGTAGGTTGTCCCGATATTTCCATAAACCCTAAATTGTGTGTTAAAGGCGAAGCCTAAATCAATTCCGGGGAAAAAATGAGTCCCAAAATCTGAATAATTATTAAAAGCAATTCCTGGGGTTATGTCCAATTTATCTTCCAAAAGAAGAAAACGATGTTCAGCAAAAATGTTGGTCATCATGCGATCATGTTCTCCTAAATTATTACTGCTTATGTTTACACGAGAAAAGTCAACCCCTATTCCCGTTGTTCCAAGAGAAGAGAACAAACTATAATCTAAGGCAATTCCGACCTTATTGGTAATGTGTAGGTTTCTATAAACACTTGGGTTGTCTCGAATATAAACATACATATCCTGACTTCGACGCCAATATATTCTTGGTTTAAAAATCGAATTTTCTTTTTTAATTACTGAGGTTAGGGCAACTAAACTTGCTTGGGTTTCTTCGTATTGCTCTGTTGCAGAAGGAGTAGCATAAAACCCATTTGCTCCAAATTCACGATCAGAAAAATATCCCAAAAACTGAAAAGGAATTTCCTTAGTTTTAAAATTTCCTTTTACAAAATAATTTCTATTGATGAAATCGGTGTTGTGACGGTATCCGTTGGATGTGTTGTATGAAAAATGGCCTAAAACCCCTCCGAGTTTGCCTTTTGATTGTAAGGTAGATTTGAATTGCTTTTGTTTATAAGACCCAGCCAAAACATTCAGCTGATTTGCTCCTAATCCGGCTTCTTTTGTGACAATATTAACTGCCCCTGTAAAAGCATTTTGACCGTAAATTCTAGCTGCAGGACCTTTTAGAATCTCAATGCGTTCTATTAAACCTACAGGAGGCAAAAGATTAAGGGTGTGATGTCCCGTTTGGGCGTCTTCTAATTTAATTCCGTCAATCAAAAGTAAGGTTTGATCAAAACTTCCTCCACGAATATATAAATCAGCTTGCATGCCTTCTACTCCTCGTTGTCTAATGTCGATGCCCGAAATTTGCTGAAGCAAAGCAACAACATTAGTAGCTCCACTTTTTTGAATATCTGAAGAGCTAATTACCTGAATGTTTCTGGACTGTTGAGAAAGGGGGAGGTCAATACGAGTTGAGTTTAAGATTACCTCTTTCAGCTTATTTGTATTGATTTCAAGAGAGTCTTTTTGCTGAGAGTGAATGTTGTAAACTGAAAATAGTGATAGAAAAATGAAAATTAGTTTTCTCATAATATAAATTTAGTCTAAAATAAAAAAAACCTGTAATTAGTGTTAATTTACAGGTGTTTAGTATTCTTAAATCGTTTCAGAACCCTTAATCAACCAATAAAATAATTTTATTCTCTTGCATTTCAAGTGTTCCAGAGGAAATCTTTAGTGCAACAGAACTAGAATCAATTTTCGAAAAGGGTGCATCAAAACTTTTTGAAGCGTCGAAAGTTCCCTTGAAAACTATAGCTCCTGAAATTAAATTAGAAACAATAGCTGCGTGATTTTCTAGTACTTGAAAAGACCCATCGGTTCCCGGTACAGTTAAAGAATCAATATTACCCGTAAAAAGGGTTGACTCTGGAGATATAATTTCTAAATACATATTTATTATTCTTCAGATAACATTTTTTCACCTGCCTCGATTGCTTCTTCAATACTCCCTTTAAGGTTGAAAGCAGCTTCAGGTAAGTGATCTAATTCTCCGTCCATGATCATGTTAAATCCTTTGATGGTTTCTTTAATATCAACCAAAACCCCTGGGATTCCTGTAAATTGTTCTGCAACGTGAAACGGTTGAGACAAGAAACGTTGAACACGTCGAGCGCGAGATACTGCTAATTTGTCTTCTTCAGATAATTCTTCCATACCTAAAATGGCAATAATATCTTGAAGTTCTTTATAGCGTTGTAATAATTCTTTTACCCGTTGAGCACAATCGTAATGTTCATCACCTAAAATATCTGCAGTCAAAATTCTTGAAGTAGAATCCAATGGGTCTACTGCAGGATAAATTCCTAATTCTGCAATTTTACGAGACAATACTGTTGTTGCATCTAAGTGAGCAAATGTAGTTGCTGGTGCTGGATCTGTAAGGTCATCCGCAGGCACATATACTGCCTGAACCGAGGTAATAGACCCTCGTTTAGTTGATGTAATACGCTCTTGCATAGCTCCCATTTCTGTTGCTAATGTTGGTTGGTATCCTACTGCAGATGGCATACGTCCTAATAAAGCGGAAACCTCAGAACCAGCCTGAGTAAATCGGAAAATATTATCAACAAAGAAAAGAACATCTTTTCCTTGTCCTTCTCCAGCTCCATCACGGAAGTATTCTGCTATAGTTAATCCAGATAATGCTACTCGAGCACGTGCTCCTGGAGGCTCATTCATTTGTCCAAATACAAAAGTTGCTTTGGATTCTTTCATTGCGGCTTTATCTACTTTGCTAAGATCCCATCCACCTTCTTCCATTGAATGTAAAAACTCATCACCATATTTAATGATGCCAGATTCTAACATCTCTCTAAGCAAGTCATTACCTTCACGAGTACGTTCTCCTACTCCTGCGAATACAGATAATCCTCCGTGCCCTTTGGCAATGTTATTTATTAATTCTTGAATCAATACTGTTTTACCAACTCCGGCTCCACCAAATAATCCAATTTTTCCTCCCTTTGCGTAAGGTTCAATAAGGTCAATTACTTTAATTCCTGTAAAAAGAACTTCAGTAGCTGTAGATAACTGATCAAAAGCTGGTGCCTGTCTGTGGATAGACAATCCATCTTTTCCTGTTTTTGGTAAATTTCCAATTCCGTCAATTGCATCTCCAATTACGTTGAATAATCTTCCGTAAATGTCGTCGCCAATTGGCATTTGGATTGGGTTACCTGTAGCTACAACTTCGGTTCCTCTACTTAAACCATCAGTCGAATCCATCGAGATGGTTCTTACAGTGTCTTCTCCAACGTGAGATTGCACTTCGAGGACTAAAAGCCCTCCTGATTTAGTTGTAATTTCTAGTGAATCGTAAATTTTAGGTAGTTTGATGCCTGTTCCTGAAAAGGTAACATCTACTACTGGGCCTATGATTTGAGAAACTTTTCCTGCAGTCGCTGCCATATGATGAAATTGAATTAGTTTTAAGTCTTTTATTTCGCTTGCAAATATAGCGTTTCCATAAAAAATAATCCCTTCGATTTTCAAGTTTTTACTAAAAAAAAAGTAATCCCCTTGTTTTTGGTTTTGAATGAAATAAAAACGGCTACATTTATGACTTCAAAGGCTTATAAATGAGTCATCAAAAATAGACTTGGAAACAAAGCGTTTGTTCTGAATTATTTTTAAATTTATGTCTGATAATGTCCTGGTTTATGAAAACCCTTTTTTACAAAACAATACTTGTGATTTTGAAATGCTACAATCATTTTTATTTCAAAAAAGTACGGGTGTATGGGCTTGAGAATATCCCAAAAAATGCAGGTCTAATTTTTTCTCCAAATCATCAAGGAGCTTTTTTAGATCCTTTTCTTGTAGGAACAACTTGTGGACATGAACTCAACCCACTTACTAGAAGTGATGTTTTTGGAGGTCCCTTTCAGTGGTTCCTTGATGCCCTAAAAATGTTGCCTGTATATCGGATTAGAGACGGCTTCAGTAGTCTTAAAAAAAACAATGTAATATTTGAAATATGCTATGACTTATTAAGAGATGAAAAAAAATTAATGATGTTTTCTGAAGGAAGTCATCACAATGAGTATTTTTTGAAACGATTGTCTAAGGGAAGCAGCAGACTTGCCTTGGAAGCACAAGAAAAATATCCCAAAACACAAATGTATCTTATTCCTGTTGGGATAAACTATTCACATCATCAAATGCCGTGGCAAGAAGTGCATATTGTTTATGGTAAGGCGGTTCCAGTTAGAAGTTTTTTAAATGATTATAAAGAAAATAAGGGTATCACTACTAATAAATTGAGATATGCCTTAGAGGTTGGAATGAAAAAATGCCTTTGGCTTCCTGACAACGATGACTCCTATTTAGAAAAGAAAAAGTATGTAAATCTCGAAAATTCTAAGCTGGGGTTTTTTGAATTTAAAGAAGCGCTTGTAAATGAGCAATCGAAATTAAAACAAGCTAAATCCGGAGGGAAATCACTAAACGTCGTTATAAAACTTCTTGGACTTGTAAACATAATCCCGTTACTGATGATACGAAAAGTGGTTGGACTCTTTTCTGATGTAGTATTCCACAACGCTATTAAATACCTTTTTGGCCTAATTATTTTTGCGCTTTGGTGGGTAATTCTTCTTCTTTTCGGTATTTATTTTGAAGGTATATATTTCGGATTGTCATTATTTATAGGGTCTGTAGTGCTTTTATACCTAAGACAGCAAATTATTTCTATTTTAAATTAAAAATTATAATAAAACGTTATAATTAAATATAAAATCTGCTCTTAAACGTCTGATAATTTTTTGATAAATACAATGTATAGAATAAATTGATTATTAATAAATAATTATAGGCATTAGCTATTTAAATAAATTGGTCTTCTGGTGCTAGAAGTTAACAGTCCTTTATTTACTTTTGATTTATGGAAGATTTGATCATTATTGGGGCAGGCCCTATTGGATTGGCATGTGGGATTGAAGCTAAAAAAAAAGGGCTTAAATATACCATCATCGAAAAAGGCGTTTTGGTAAACTCTATATATAATTACCCCCAAAACATGACTTTTTTTTCTACCTCAGACCGTTTAGAGATTGGAGGGGTTCCTTTCATATCTCACAACCCGAAACCAACTCGGGCAGAAGCTCTTGAATACTACAGGCGCGTTACTTCTTCCTGGGAGTTGAATGTTAATCTTTATGAAGGCGTTGTTTCTTTTAAGAAAACCGCAGATGGATTTAAAATTCAAACCACAAAAAAAAATTACACCTCAAAAAACATAGTGCTTGCAACAGGCTTTTATGACCTCCCCTATAAACTTAGTATTCCTGGCGAAGAACTGGAAAAGGTAACTCACTACTACAAAGAGGCCCATCCATATTTCGGTATGGATATTGTGATTGTAGGGGCAGCAAACTCAGCTGTAGATGTTGCATTAGAAACCTATAGAAAAGGAGCAAAAAGCGTAACCCTTGTTGTTCGTGAAAAAGAAGTTGGGTCAAACGTAAAGTACTGGGCACGACCTGATATCTTAAACCGAATAAAGGAAGAGAGTATTCCTGCGTATTTTGAATCAAATTTGGTTGAGATTAAACACAAAAGTGTTCGTATTAAAACCAAAAACGAGACCCTAGAAATTCCAAATGATTTTGTTTTAGCAATGACCGGTTACCAGCCAGACTTTTCTCTTTTAGAGTCGCTAGGGGTTTCATTTCACGCAGATGAGTATAAAACTCCCGTTTATAATGAACGCACTATGGAATCCAGTCAAAAAGGCGTTTACCTTGCTGGTGTTGTATGTGGGGGATTAAAAACAAACAGGTGGTTTATTGAAAACTCCAGAGTGCATGCTGAACAAATTGTAATTTCTATAGCTGCCCTTTAAACCAATTTAGCCAAAGCCAAAACAGATCCTATGTGGACTCCGTCATGAAACAAAACAAAAGGGAAGGCTGTTTCTATAGAACTTAATTCCATTTTAGTTGTTGTAGTATAAGGCTGAAAGTTTTCGAAAATACCTGCTTCCAAATCTTTTTGTAGCTGATCCATTGTTGAGGTCAATGCTTCGTCGATTGCGGTAACAAATTCTTGACTAACATCCCCTTCTGGCCTTGTACCTTTTCGATAACCATCGACCCATTCTTGGGGAACTAAAGCCGGTAAGCCCGAAAGGGAATACATGATCGATTGTTGAGTGACCAAAGCGTGTGCAACATTCCAGATGATGTTATTATTAAAACCCTTGGGAACGGAATTGAGTTGTTCTAGAGAAAAACTCTTCAGAAAACGAGAATAAATCGCTCTGTTATGAGCTAAAATTGAAAGATGTTGTTTCATAAGTTAAGTTTGTTTAAAGATATAGAAATAATAAAATTAGGGTCATCAAATATTCTCTTATTTTAGTAAAAATAAATTTTATGATAACGGAGTTCAGCCTTATTTTAATTACAATTGTCTGGATTATAGTTGGAGCAACTAAGCTTAAGCTACATCCTTTTCTTGTTTTGCTTGCAGCTAGCTTTTTCCTTGCATTTTCGTTACGTCTTCCATTAGAGGATATTCCACAAGTTTTTGGGAAAGGGTTTGGAAAAACCTTTCAAAGCATTGGTTTGTTAGTAGTGTATGGAACCATTATTGGGGTTGTTTTAGAAAAAACAAACGCAACACACACCATTGCAAATTCACTTATCAAACTACTTAAAAGGCTCCCTCTTCCCTTTGCCGTTAGTTGCATTGGATATGTTGTTTCTATTCCTGTTTTTTGTGATTCGGCATTTGTAATATTGTCTTCCCTAAACAAGTCTTTAGCCGAAAAAACAAACACCTCCAAGCTTGCATTAACTATTGCTTTGTCCACTGGATTATTCGCTCCACATGTTCTTGTTCCGCCAACACCTGGACCTCTCGCTGCTGCAGCTAATTTAGAAATGGAAAATTTGTTTTTGTTGATTTGTGTTGGAGGAGCACTCGCCTTTATTTTGATTTTAGTTGGTGCATTTTACTCATATTCTATTTCAAAAAACCCTAAACATAAAGATATCAGTATCAAGTCTGGAGAAGTAAAAACGATTGAAAAGAAAATGCGTTTGCCTCCTTTGCACCTGGCTTTAGCTCCTATAGTATTACCCATTATTTTAATGGCACTGGGAACGTTATTAAACCTTAATTCAACAGCAGTTGAAAATGAATTAATCGTTGATTTTGTGGTTTTAATAAGCGCCCCTAAGAACGCTCTCTTGATTGGGGTTTTGTTTAGTTTTATGTTGCTTACTTATGGAAATCTAAAGCTGGGGAGTTCTATTGAGCTTGGAATAAAAGCTGCGGCACCTATACTAATTATAACCGGAATGGGAGGTGTACTAGGAGCGGTCATTCAACAGATACCCATAACCTCTTATCTAGAAAATGCAATGGTAAATCCACAATGGGGAATAGTAATTCCATTTGTTATTGCTGCAGTCTTGAAAACCGCACAAGGGTCATCTACCGTAGCAATCATTACAACTTCATCGATTGTATTTCCGCTACTACCTGCTTTGGGAATGGACTCTGAAATGGGGAAAGTTTGGGTAATTATGGCTTTAGGTGTTGGCTCTATGACCGTTTCACATGCTAATGATTCCTATTTTTGGATTGTTTCGCAAATTGGAGGATTAGACGTAAAAACCGCATATAGGCATCACACCTGGGCTACTTTCTTGCAAGGGTCTGTTGGTTTTGTTCTAGTTTGGATAGGGTATAATATTTGGAAACTAGTATAGCCTAAATTTTTAGCTTGGCACCCATACTTTTAGTTTTCTGGGGTGTAATTGAACAACTATTTCTTTCGAGCTACATTGATTAATTTCTCCATCAAACTGAAACAAGAAGTCGCTAGATTCAAGTGCAATTCTAACTTTGGAAACGGGTATGATTTCTAATAAATCTTGAGATAATTTGACGCCAAATCGACTGGCAAAAAGCAGCTTAAAAAGTGCCAAAACTGACTTGCTTTTAAAAATAATCAATTCTAACTTCCCATCCGAAATAGAAGACTCAGGAGTAAGTGAAAAATTATACCCAAACTGATTGGTGTTTGAAACCATTAAAGAAAATGGTGTGATTTCTCGGGTTTTATCAGCATAATAAATCCTGTGTTTATTAACTATAAAGGCTCTAAGAGCAACTACAAGTGCCTTACAATATGAAATAAACCCCCGTGTTGACTCTTTTTGGTACGAATTAATAAAGTGAGCTTCAAAACCAACTCCAACATTAGAAAGAAAAAAATGTTGATTAATTAAACCTGCATCGATAGAAACTCGTGTTTTAGCCTGAATAACCTGAAGTGCAGCTCTTATGTTTAATGGTATTTTAAAGTGTCGCGCAAAGCCATTACCCGAGCCCAAAGGTACTATTCCTATAGGTATGTCGGTTTCAATTAAATAACGTCCAATTTCGTTTATTGTACCGTCGCCACCACAAGCTACAACGGTTTTAGAATCGTCCCGAATTGCTTTTTGCGTAAGTTCAAGAGCATGACCTTTGTATAAAGATTCCCACACAAAAACTTGATAATTGTTTTCCCAATAGGAGTTGTTTTTCAACTCCCTCTCAAGAATAATCTTTGCTTTAACTAATCGAGAATTAACAATAAAATGTATTTTGTCTTTCATCTTTAATCAGCCCCAAGAGTTCCTGTAACAATTCTTTTATTATAATCTTGAAGAAACATTTTGCCTTTTTCTTCTAAAGCATCCATTAGTTCATTTCGTTCTTTGATTAGGTTTTTTTCAAGCCCAAGATCATCGTTTTTATAAAACCCTGTAGCACCTGTACCATTATAAATACAAATATATTCTTCATTCATAAAGAAGTAAGTTCCCGCCCCAAAATAATTGACCACTAAAGAAGATTTGTCGGCACTAACAAGACTCCTTCCCCAACTTCTAATGGGTTTTTTATATCCAATTAACTGAGCAACAGTTGGCATAATATCCATGTGCTGAGCCAATTCAAAATTTTCTTCACTCCAAGATTTCCCTGGTGCGTAAAACATAATTGGTGTTGCAAATCGATTGATGGTTTTTTGATATAACTCATAATATGATTGATTTCCGTGATCTGCGGTGAATACAAAAAGCGTGTTATCAAACCAAGGTTCATTTTTACTCGAAGCTATAAATTGTTCAATAGCATAATCTGTGTATTGAACACATTCGTGCATTTGAATATACCCCGCTTTAAACTTTCCTTTGTATTGGTCAGGAATTTTAAAAGGTGCGTGAGAACTTACAGAAAAAACAGTTGCTAAGAACGGAGTTTGTTCTTCTGATAATCTTTTTCGTGTGTATTGAAAAAAGGGCTCGTCCCAAATTCCCCAAATACCGTCAAAATCAGCTTCGTTATTGTATTCATTTTTCCCAACGTAAGAATCAAATCCTAAAGCTTTTGAAAATCCTAAGAAACCCATTGATCCGTTTGGTGCACCATGAAAAAAAGAAGTTGAATATCCCATTTCTTTGGTGATTGAAACCAGTGATTGAATGGGTTGATTTGCGTATTGTGAAGAAGTATAAGCGGTTTCGAAAGAAGGAACTCCTGCCAATACAGAAGGCATTCCGTGAATGGACTTCCTGCTGTTTGCAAAACCATTTGAAAACACAAGGCTGTGTTGCGCTAAGGAATCTAGAAAAGGAGTAAAACTTTCAAAGTTTTCAATTCCGGACGAACCATTCATAGCGCCCCAATATTCTCGCCCAAAACTCTCCAATATAAAAACCACAACGTTTGGTGGCGTGTCAAATTCTGTAGATGGAGTGTAGGTTTTTATGGGTTTAATTATTTCTTCTATTTCAGCTTCTTCAAATTCATCGGAATAGGAGAAACTATTTTTTCCGTAGGTCCTAATAAATGTAAAAGGGGAATTAAGCACAACATCTGCTTGAGAAGGATGTTTAACTTTTTCCATTGCATGAACTAACGTAATTGGTCGAGTACTGTGCCTCCAGTCTCCACGAATTCCAATTATAGATGTTGCCGCGGTAATTAAAAATATAACGATAGACGAAACAATATAGGAAGGTATATGATCCGCTTTAACTCTTTTAACCTTAAATAATTTATATGCTTTTGACCATAAAAAAATAGACAATCCATACAAACCAAAAACATACCAATAGTCCAATATAAAGGACGACATTAATGCAAAACCATTGGATTCGTTTTCTAAAACCTCAAACGCCTTGCTTGTAAGTCTATTTAGATTAAATCGATAATATATGATATCGATAAAGTTCATTCCTAAACCGACAGCATTGAATCCCATATAGATCCAAAAAAGCCCTTTTTGGTAGGCTTTAGAGGTTGTAAACGTCCCCGGTAGAATCGAGGCTAATAAGAAAATTGCATTTAAGTAAAAAAGTGCGGCCGTATCAAAAGTTAATCCATAAAAGCAGAGTAATACAAACCCTATAAATGAATCGACTTCTAGCAAGTCGATGTTGAAAATAACGAAAAGACTTCGGGCTATGAAATAAAACAAGTATCCCAAAGAAAAGCGATAAAGCAGTACTCGGAATTCTTGGGTTCTTAAATTCATTAAATATATGTATCCTCTAAATAAAGAGTATTTATGCGTTGTGAGAGCCATCACAAAAAGGCTTATTACTGGATTTTGAACATCCACATAAAGCAAATCTTGGGGCATGCTTTATTTCATTTCCTTCTATGTCGACTATATCTACAGAACCTTGTATCGCTATTTGTCCGTTTGGTTTTATTGTGATTTTTGTGTTTTCTTTTTCCATATTAAAATTCTTTACACAAATGTAATTGAAATCTATTAAAGATTAATCATTCTTAAGAAAGCTTAAAAATAATCAAATTTTATAGTTTTGTATATTTAGACGTTTAACTATTAAAAAGAGAACCTGAAAACTATTAGATAATGAAATACTGGAAATTATTAGGACTTGGGAGTGAACCAAAAGGGACTGGAAAGATCATGTCCATATGTATGTTTATAGTAATTATAAACGGTTACTTTCTTGAAGGTTTGATTGAACACATGATAATAGATATAATAACTTACACCTGTGTTATCGTGTTTTTTCTACTTCTAATGTACAATTTATTTAAAAAATAGAAGGTTCAAAAATCGACTTAAGTACTTAATAATTTAGTAGTTGGATACTCAACAGTGATGGTTTATTCTTACTATACGGTTAACCTTACCCTTTCAACTTTTTTTACATCAACTTTCAAGAAAAAACAAATCTTCTAACCGACAATCCAATTCTTTTGAAAGTTTCAAACACAATAGTATTGAGGGATGAAATCTATTATTTTCAATTGAATTGATTGTTTGTCTAGAAACACCAATTTTTTTTGAAATATCTTCTTGTGTATATCCAGACTTTGTTCGATATAACTTTAAATTATTTTTCATGAGTTATAGTGTTTGAATAGTCTGAATTTAAATATTAAATTAAATAAGACAATTATTAAAAATAAGTTGAACACTAATACGTACATATAGTTAATATTAAAAACTAAAAATGTAGATACAATTATTAATCCAAAACTTATAAATAGAGATAAGGACAAACTTTCTAATCTAATCTTCGAAATTAATTCGTCTTCAATTTTCTCTTTACTAAAAGAGTTTATTAACCCTGAAATAATAATTAATAAGGTGAAAACTTCATCACCTAAACCATTTTCTATCCACCCAAAACCTGGTCTTTCTGATCCAAACCACTCATATGAAAAAACTGAAAAAACGTTAACAACAAAAATATTTTGTATTCTATCTGTTAACAATAAAAATAATCCGATTGCTATTGACAAATAAAAAATCATACCACTTGTTTTTTTAAACTTATTACTAAATAAATAACTCATATTATAATTTTTTAAATTTCAACAAATGTAAAGTATTTTTTACATAATGACAAAAAAACTTTACATTTAATCAAAAATGTTTTTTTAACTCCTCAATTGTAACTTAAGAAATCTCAACGATATCTTTTCTATTATTTCTCTCTTCTCTAATTTTTCCTTTTTTGAAAATAGAGTGAACGTGGGTATTCTTAAATATTTTTCCACGAGGTGTTTTTAATCCTTCTTTGTTGAATATTTTAGATATTTTTATGTAACCTAATGGGGGTAAGAAAATGACGTTTATATTAACAAATTCTATTGAATAAATACTCTTGATATTCACTATAATTTGAGTTCCAAACTTTAGTTGTAGTTATTGTAACAGAGAACCTTATTATTAAATGCAAGGGGTAAGGATAAACGTTTTCTTTTACTCCACTGTAGTCGATGGTGTTATGAGTGATGTAAACGACAACGTTTTATTCTACCCAACCCAACCAAAAGGTGTTATTTTAAAGTTTAGTGTAAGTGTTAAAACATCAAAACTAACTAAAACATCCCACTATAACGAATATCAACAAAAACTTTATACAATATGTAAGGAGTTGAAAAGTGATGGTTTGGGTTATCGAAGAATATCTCACAAACTAATAGAAGATGGATACTCAACTATAAGGAGTAATAAACCAATATTACCCAACTCAGTTTACTCTATATTAAAAAAGGGTGAAATAAGGGAAAATAGAATAAATAGGGAGTTTGAAAACTATATTAGTGGTGTTAGGTTATATAAGGAATAAAATAATATCTTAGTAATAAAATAAATGATGAAAAAACTTACTCTATTAATTTTACTTATATCTCAAAGTGTATTTAGTCAAATAAAATATGTTGAATCTGATACTGATTCATATATAGATTTCACTAACAAAAAAGTTAATCTAACATATAATGAATATTCAATAGAAGGAAATTTTACAGAAATTGAAGGAAGTTATGGTTTTATAATTGTTGAGGGGAATGAGAATATATGGATAATAAAACTTTTGTCTGATTTTGGGATAAAGGGGATGGATATTGTAGAAGGAGAATATAAAAGAATCCTTAAAGAGTTTAAAAAAGGGAGAGATTATAAAAAAAGTAAACTTCTATTTACAAATTTACCATCTGATAGAAGGATGATGGATGGATATAAATTACTAACACAAAGTGGAGTAGATAGAAACAAAAGGTTAAAAGAAATAGAGGATTTAAAGAAAAAATCTGAAATGGAGTTTGATTCAAAAATATCCAACAGTGATTATTTGGGTGTTTATAAAATTAAGATTTTAAAACACAGAAAAATGGATTATAAAAATACAGACACATTTGGTAAAATGATAATAACAGAAGTTGGTATTACAATTGAAACAGATATTCCTTCAGTAAATTTGTTAAGAGGGAGTTATGTTAAGGATAAAGTCAATTTAGAAAAAGGAACATTTCTCTGTAACATAAGTAAAGGATATGGAGATTTCTTTTCATTATCATTTGGTAAGGAAAAATCTTTTGGTGGATTAACAACATCCAATGGGAGAATTAATACAACAACAATCTTCAAAGTGGTTGAATAAGAAAACCTCATAATTTTAAATTAAAATGGGTAACAGAAATGTTATCCATTTTTTTTATCTCATTTGATAGATGTGATTACCATCTTCTTCATTCATACATTTATGTTGGGTAGAGCTACTACTACTAAAATATTTAACCTTAAAGGTCCAACATAAAGGTAGTGAGGAGATTGTGGGGAACCACATAAGTAACAATACTTCGTCTATTTATTTTTCTATATTTGAAGTAAATAGATAGATAATATGAAAACAATTAAAATCTTACTCTTCACTTTATTAATCAATACTTTAATTAGTTGTGGGAATTATTTAGATAAACCAATAACTGAAGAGTTATCTGAAACTGAATTAAAAAAATCATTAGGTGAAATTAATCCATCAATGGTTATTGATTCAACTCTTTATGTTTTAGTTGAGGAGTATAAATTGATAAAAGATACCTTAAACTCCAATATTGAATTAAAAAATAAGATTAGTAAACTTACCTACAAAGATTTGGTTAATTGGTCTTTAAGAACAAATAATAAAGATTTTAATGATTCAATAAGAAAAATTGCAAAACAAAAACATAAAGAAGAATATGGATCACTAATTAAAAAAATTGATTCCTTATCTGATTCATATTATTTAAACCCTATAAAGTTAGAGGATTATGTAAAAGTTGAATTAGCAAAAGTTGATACAGAATATTATGAGTATAGTGGTGGTATAAGAAATGTTTGGTTAGATTTTAGACTTAAACCATTAAAAGGAACAATACAACAAATCATATTTGAATATACTTTTAAAAGGAAAATAGGTGGGAAAGAATATTCTAATAGATGTGTTACTTCAAAACCCTTTAGTAGAAGTGTTATAAGAAGTTGGAAATTAGATTATTCAACTGAAAAAATTTTAGGAGGAGAAACTCCATATACAATTAAAAGAGATTATGATTTTGAAATTCAAATTGAAAAAATTAGATACAAAAATGAAAACTTATCAAATGATGAAATGGATATCCCTTTTGAAATAAGACAAAGAAAAAAGTATTCTGATGAAAATGATTTAAGTATGGTAGATTATTATAATGAGAAATTAGCAAAAGAGATATTTAAAACTACTTATGAAGAGGAAAGTGACTTATCTAGAAAAATTAAAAGTGAAATTTTAAAGTCTGAAACACCTCAATATGACTTAATTTCAGAATACATAGAAATCCTTATGGTACAACTATTTAAATAACTCAAAAAAATAAAAACATCAAACATAACCTACTCCACTGTAACGGACTTAGCTAAATTTCGAGGTTGATCTACATTACATCCTCTTTGAACCGCAATATAATAGGACAACAGTTGAAGTGGAATGGTTGTTAAAATAGGTGTAAAGCATTCTAACGATTCTGGGACTTCAATGCAATAATCGGCTAGTTCTTTTACTCTAACATCACCTTCACTTACTACGGCGATAATGCGCCCTTTTCTCGATTTTATTTCCTGAATATTACTTAAAACCTTATCATAGTGCCCTTTTTTGGTAGCAATTACAACAACGGGCATTTGATCATCAATAAGTGCAATTGGACCATGTTTCATCTCTGCAGCCGGATATCCCTCTGCGTGGATATATGAAATTTCTTTTAATTTCAACGCACCTTCTAGCGCTACCGGAAAATTATATCCTCTTCCTAAATATATACAGTTGCTGGTTTTGGTAAACGAAGAAGCTACTTCTTTGATTAATTTCTCTTGTTTTAAAATTTCGGAAACTTTGTCTGGAATTGATTCTAATTCCACTAGATGTTTTTGGTATTCCGAACGTGACAATGTTCCTTTTACCATTCCTAAGTGCAATGCTAAAAGAGACAGAACCGTTATTTGAGTTGTAAATGCTTTTGTAGAAGCAACTCCAATTTCTGGTCCGGCATGCGTATAACATCCGGTATCTGTCATTCGTGAAATAGAAGACCCTACTACATTACAAACTCCAAATACAAATGCACCAAGCTCTTTAGCTATTTTAATAGCCGCAAGAGTATCTGCAGTTTCTCCAGACTGAGAAATTGCTATAATAATGTCGTCCTGAAAAATAATTGGATCACGGTATCTAAATTCGGAAGCATATTCAACCTCAACGGGGATTCTGGTGAATTTTTCAAGTAAATATTCGGCAACTAAACCTGCATGCCATGATGTACCACAGGCAACAATTAGGATACGTCTTGCTTTTAAAAATTTATTTTCATGCTCATTCAAACTCGAAAGAGTAATTTTTCCTTCGTTAGAAAGTAATCGACCTCTAAGTGTGTCTCGAATGGCTTGTGGCTGTTCGAATATCTCTTTAAGCATAAAGTGGTCATATCCGCCTTTTTGGATGTTTTCTAAGCTCATTTGAAGCTCTTCTACATAAGGCTTAATAACTTTGTCGTTATTTATTTTTCGAATGGTAATATCACGGTCACAACGAATAATAGCTAAGTGCTCTTCTTCCAGATATATTACATTTTTTGTGTACTCTATAAAGGGGGTAGCATCAGAAGCAACAAAAAACTCTTCTTTTCCTATTCCTATAGCCAATGGACTCCCCAACCTTGCAGCTATAAGCTCATTTGGCTTCCTGCGGTCAAAAACTACTATGGCATAGGCTCCGATTACTTGAGTTAAGGCAATCTGCACGGCTTTTCCAAGTTTTACCTTTTCTTTCTTTTGAACATCTTCAATAAGGTTTACCAGAACTTCTGTGTCTGTGTCGGAGCTGAATGTATATCCTCGTTGAATTAGCTCTTCTTTTATTGAAGCATAGTTTTCAATAATTCCGTTATGAACTAGTACTAAGTTGCTTGAATTAGATGCTTGTGGATGTGCATTTAAGTCGTTCGGAATGCCGTGAGTTGCCCAACGGGTATGTCCTATTCCTATTTGTGCACTGATTGAGTTTTGAGTCTCAAGTTTTGACTCTAGGTCACTTACCTTTCCCTTTGTTTTTACTGTATGAAGTTCAGTTCCGTCAAAAAGAGAGATTCCCGTACTATCATAACCACGATATTCCAGTCTTTTAAGCCCCTTTATTATAATAGGTGATGCCTGTTGTTGACCAATATAAGCTACTATTCCACACATAAAAGATAGTTAGTTTGAAAAGTCCGTGTAAATTAATTCTAATTTCAGTCTAAGACTTTCGAATTCTTCGTCTGGGTGTGAGCCAATTAAAACGGTACTTAAAGGATTTAAGATCGATGCCGCAGGGTATAAAAACTCTTCAGAGCTTCCATTCAAGAATGCTTTTTTTGTTAAAATATTAGTGATGTCCGCAGAAACCACTAAACCTAAAACAACGTTTGCCGAATCTTTTCGAATGAGGTTATTGATGTGCTGGGTAATTCTAAACTTATAACGATAAGGTCTTCCGTCTTGGTATTCTAAAATTCCTCCGTGAATGAATTTACCAGCATTATTCTTGGTGGCATCAAGGGTTTCGTCTGTAAAATAATCTAATAAAGGAGAGGCGTCTCTTTGCTTGTATAAATATAGCCGTTCCGCAATTAAAGCGTCGGATGTCCAGTTCTCGACAGAGTTAGAATCTACATAAAAAATCAGATTTGCTTCATTCACTAACCAACTGTTGGCTCGAAGTTCCTCAAGTTTAGAGTCTGCAGATCCATCAGAAAAATCTCCTAATAACTCGATGTTAGAGAGTAATCCTACTCCCCCTTTTAAAAATATTTTACTCGACCCAGAAGTTTGTGCTATAATTTCATTGATTTCCGGATTGATAAGCGCATTTTCTAGGTGATTTATAGTTTTAGAAGGCGTTATAACAAAAGACCTTTCGTTTCGGTCTATAGTAAAGTCCGAAGTGTCATCAGGGGTTCCATTATCATTATATCGATCATATTCATAAGCAACAATAATACTGGCTGCATTAAAATTGAGCAGCATATATATATCATCCGATGGGTTTTCCATACGCACAAAAATCCCTCTCATGTATTTTTGGAATTCTGTTGTTGTTTTTAAAGAATCAGAGCCTTCAATATCTAAAAAGCGTCTTTGAAAAAAATCGGCATTCAAAGGAACTCGTATTCGAGGGGTTCTTCGAGTTTGAATTAATGTAGTCTCATCTACATCTTCTGTTTCTGGATCATCTTGAGTATAATTGAATCTTAGTTCTTCGAAATTTAATTGATAGGTTTCGTCATATAAGTTTTCGCCAACATAACCTTCTTCATAAAGATCTCTAGAAGAATAATACGCCTGAGGAGATTCAAAGTTATCACTAGAATCAAATTCGTTTATGTAGTATGTTAATTCGTCTACTTTTAAATTAAAACTTGCATTTCTATTTCCAAAAATAGAGTCTACATCATATGTTCTGTTTTCTACTTCGTAGCCAGAATTATCCGTGTCTTCTGCATCTAGAATTCCATCTCCATCACTATCTGTGTTCAAGGGGTCTGTCCCGTTCTGCGTTTCTAAAGCATCTATTATTGAATCTCCGTCGGAGTCGCTTTCGGGGTTCTCTGGATCTGAATCAAGACTATCTATAACACCGTCTCCATCTTGATCTCTTGTGTTATTCATAAAAGGGATTTCTAAATAAACCGAAACAACTTGTTCGTTTTCTGGGATTGCGTAGATATTATCTTCTACTCCCAACTCATCTTCCGGGCTGTACAGACCGAAAAAAGATTTTGGAGCTAGACTTAGCTGAGAAATAATATATGCAGATGATTGACCAATATTTGGCACATCAATTGACCCTAATTGCTGAAGGTTTAAACCATCTGACTGAACGTCTGCGAGAGTTTCTTTTTGATAAGAAAATACCGGTAAATCTATACGCTCTGTTTCAAATGCACTGGATGAGATCAGGTCATATCCTACAGTATTAAAATCTTCGTTACAAGAAAATAAAACGAGAGTAATTAAGAGAAAGAATACACTATTCTTTCGAAAAGACACCTTAAAGTTCATAGGGTATTAAATAATTTGGTTATTGAAAAAATCTACATAAGCGTTATCTTTTGCACTTTCTTCAAATGTTAATGTGGGAATCTTTTTAGAATCTATATTCGATAAAATACTTTCCGCAATATTTTCTCCGGAAAGCACTACCCCATCCGAAAAGTTAATGGCTAAATTCATTAAATTCTCGTAGGTAGATTCTTTTAAAGGACCTCTTGCCGATTCATCCTCAATATCAAAAGCAACTTTATTTTCTAATGCTGGTGAGAGTTCACCTTCAAAATCATTTGGATATACTGAAGTTACAATCTTACTTGACTCAAAAATAGGGTCTTCAGAAAAATATGTTTTTAGATATAATGGAAATAAAGAGGCAAACCAACCGTGAAGATGAATGATGTCCGGAGACCAATTCAGTTTTTTAACGGTTTCAATAACTCCCTTTGTGAAAAAAATCATACGCTCGTCATTGTCAGGGAACAAGACATTGTTCTCATCCTTAAGCATCGCTTTTCTTTTGAAATATTCTTCATTGTCAATGAAGTAAACCTGCATTCTTTCTTTAGGAATAGAAGCAACTTTTATGATTAAAGGCAAATCCATATCATTGACAACCATGTTCATTCCTGACAAACGAATAACTTCATGCAACTGATGCCTTCGTTCATTAATCATTCCATAACGCGGCATAAAAATTCGTATTTGTCCTCCAGCATCATTGATTGCTTTTGGAATTTGAAATGAATTAATAGCCTGATCTGTTTGAGGTAAATAGGGGGTTACCTCCGATGATATTATTAATACTCTCTTGTTTTGCATAAAAACGGATTTAGCTTCCTTTAATAGAAAGTTTAGCAAAATTACGAAAATTCTTCCGTTCATTAGAAAAAACAGTACTTTTAGGCTGTTAATTTTTTCTAAAAATGAAGGTTTTTTACCATTCTAAAGAGCTAAATGCCTTTAAAAACAAAAACAACACTAAAGCTGTTGGGTTAGTTCCTACAATGGGGGCGCTTCATGAAGGGCATATAACCCTAGTAAAGAAGGCCTTATCTGAGAACGATATTGTGATTGTATCTATTTTTGTAAACCCAACGCAATTTGACAATTCTAATGATTTAAAAAATTATCCCAAAACACTCGATTCTGATTTATTAAAACTCGAAACTTTAGGAGACAATATTTGGGTATATGCCCCTGAGACATCAGACTTATATGGAAAACAAGTTGAGTCCAAAGGCTATGATTTTGGTCCCCTTGAAGCTACTATGGAGGGTGCTCACAGAAAAGGACATTTTCAAGGAGTTGCTACTATTGTTCAGCTTTTATTTGAAGTTCTCAAGCCTTCGAAAGCTTATTTTGGTGAAAAAGATTTCCAACAATTACAAATCATAATGGCATTGGTAGCAAATGAAAAAATTCCGGTTACAGTTGTTCCCTGTCCTATAGTAAGGCACGATGATGGTCTTGCAATGAGCTCTAGAAATAAGCATTTAAATTCAACTCAAAGAGCAATAGCTCCTATAATTTTCGAAACCCTTCAAAAGGCAGTTGCTTTAAAAGGCAAGAGTAGTCCAGAACAAATTGAATTCTGGATTTTAGATTTCTTTAAGCATCAGCCGGAAATAGAATTAGAATATTTTATGATTGCTGACGAAA
>Ga0209716_1000254_pt1 | contig 55585 bp, 52 predicted proteins | sample COGITO_mtgs_1205_FD_184811 | JGI IMG/M metagenome (GOLD analysis project Ga0209716, IMG submission 184811) | Pelagic marine microbial communities from North Sea - COGITO_mtgs_120531 (SPAdes) (version 2) | ecosystem: Environmental > Aquatic > Marine > Epipelagic ... | reverse complement strand
CTTCCTAAAAGTTCCGTGGAAGAGTACTTCATTCGGCGCTTTGCTTGTGCGCCCATTCATCGATCCATCTACTGAGTACATTCACCCACTCCTCTCGGTCATTTATACAAGGAATAACGTGCAAATGCTTTCCACCTTTTTCTTCAAAATCTTCTGCAGCTTCCATACCAATTTCCTCCAATGTTTCTAAACAGTCCGAAACAAATGCAGGGGTGGCAATCGCCAATTCTTTTGTCCCGTTTTTTGCAAATTGTGCCACCGTCTTGTCTGTGTAGGGCTTCAACCAAGAACCCAGTATGGAAACCCGCGATTGAAAACTGGTCGAATAACTTCCTTCTTTTAATTCCAAATATTCCGCTACTTTGACTGACGTCATTTCACACTGGTGGCGATAACAATAAGCATGCGCTGGAGACTCCTCTGAAAAACAACATTTCCCATCCATTTTACAATGGGATTTGGTCACATCGGATTTGCGAATATGCCGCTCGGGAACCCCGTGATAGGAAAACAATAAATGCTCCCAATCTTTTCCCTGGAGGGCCTCTTGAATAGAATTGCCCAACACCCGAATATAATCGGGATGATTATAAAATGGAGGCAGTGAAGTAAGCTCCATTTCAGGAAAATGTGCTTTCTGAAGCTGTTCTGCTAAAACCAAAATGGTCTCTGTAGTTGCCATGGCAAACTGGGGGTACAAAGGAACCAAAAGCACTTCGGTAACCCCTTGTTGCTGTAAAACTTCCAACCCCTTTTTGATGGTCGGGTTTCCGTATCGCATGGCCAAGGCCACAGGAACAGAAACTTTTTTCTGAACTTTTTCTTGTAATTTTTCAGAGAGTACAATGAGGGGTGAACCCTCCTCCCACCATATTTTTTGGTAGGCTTCTGCCGATCGTTTGGGACGGGTTTTTAAGATGATTCCTTTGACCAAAAAAGTGCGAAACCACTTGGGCAAATCAATCACCCGTTCGTCCATTAAAAATTGATCTAAATACTCCCTAACGTCACTGGTAGTTGTGCTATCTGGAGACCCCAGATTGACAAGTAAAACTCCTTTCATTTTCAATTTTTTACGAAGATACAGAACCTAAATATTTCTTGGGAGTAGTTCCGTATTTCTTTTTAAAAGCAGCAATAAAATGACTGGAAGTACTATAACCTAGTTTAAGACCAACTTCGTTGACATTGTATTTTTGAGAGTTTAGCATTCTCCTTGCCTCCTCCATTTTGTAATCCAGTAAATACGCAAAGACCGTCTCTCCGTAAATTTGTTTAAATCCCTCTTTAAGTTTTTTGAGTGACAATCCAATCTCAAGTGCTAAGGCTTCAAGGGAAGGGGGATCGGTCATCCGCTCCAGAATAATCTGCTTCGCCTTTCTGATTTTTTGAACATTTTCTTCATCCACTAGAAAAGGACATTGCTCCACAGAGGGATCTTCGCTTTTATTAAAATACAAACTCAAAAGTTCATACGCTTTCCCCTTAAAATAGAGGGACTTCATACTGTCGTGTACTTTTGCTTGTAATATTTGACTTAACACTACCGCAATAGAAGAAGAAAAAGGCAAATTGTCATAATATTTTCTAGTGCTGTTCTCGAGGCTTAAAAATGAAATGTGGTTTGCATCGGTTGAAAAAAGTGAGTGGAACTTGGCTATGGAAATTAAAATACTGACCATCCAAGTGTCAGGAGCCAACTCAACATCTATGGGTAGCGCTTTTAAAGGATTATAAAGCAACATGGAATGGTCTTCCAAAACCTGAAAGGTATAGCGCCCCTCATTAAAAGTAAAATTTGTTTGTCCTTTTAAACAAAAATGAAATTGAATTACATCTTGATTTACCTCCTGTTGTTTTCGCAAGGGGACTTCTCCATCATTTTTAAAACGCAGCACAAAAAAACCCGAATTAATTTCAGATTGATAAAATGAACTTATACCGTTATTTTTCATAGTTTACACATTTTAGAATTTTTTTACAAAAATTTAGAAAAGTTAAACAAAAATAGGTCTTTTAATGATTTTATTAAAACCTTCATTTAAAACTTTCTCTGCTATTTTAAAACTTTTCAGCGTTACTTTTTCTGACGCTAGACTCTTATTTTTGTGCCAGAATTTGATTGATAATAGAAATGGAAATGAACCGTTTTTTTGCGGTAGGGGTGAGCTATAAAACAGCAGATATCGATCTTCGGGGTTGTTTTAGTCTTAATGATTCGCAACTTCATGCTTTGTTTTTGGAGGCTAAATCATTGGACATCAAAGATTTATTGGTTATCAATACCTGTAATCGGACTGAGCTCTACGCTTGGACCAACAATGCAGAATGTTTGGTGGAGTTGCTTTGCAACCACACAAGTGGGGATAAAGTTTTTTTCGATCAAGCAGGCTATCGATTGTCAAACGAAGCGGGAATTCACCATTTATTCCGTGTAGGCACAGGGCTTGAAAGTCAAATTTTAGGAGACTTTGAGATCATTAGCCAAATCAAAAAAGGATTTTACCGCTCTAAAAAAATGGGTCTCGCTCAGGGGCCAATGGAGCGATTGACAAATGCCGTGATTCAAGCGAGTAAACAGATCAAAACAGAAACTGAGATTTCCAGCGGTGCCACTTCAGTTGCCTTTGCCTCGGTCCAGTACATTCTAAAACATGTAGAATCCATTTCTGAGAAAAACATCCTTCTCTTCGGTACAGGTAAAATCGGGACAAATACCTGTGAAAACCTCGTAAAACACACCCAAAACGATCATATTGTATTGATCAACCGTACCCAAGAACGCGCGGAAAAAATCGCAGGAAAATTTCCAGTTCGTGTAAAACCTTTCGGTGCTTTGACCTCCGCCATTCACGAAAGCGATGTGTTGATTGTCGCTACAGCAGGTCAATATCCGACCATCACTACCGATTTAATTCACAGCTCAAAACCCTTGCTCATTCTGGACCTTTCCATTCCCAGAAATGTAGCAGCACAAGTCAACGATTTGGAAAATGTAACTGTGGTCCATCTGGATGAACTTTCACAAATCACAGACGCTACTTTTGAAAAACGCAAAAAATACATCCCCAAAGCCGAAGCTATTTTAGAAGATGTAAAGTCTGAATTTATGGCTTGGCTAGAACACCGGAAATACATTCCAGCACTGAATGCTTTTAAAGAGAAAATAGCGCTTTCTAAAAAAGAAAAACAAGAAGTTGAAAACTACATCAACAACTGTTTTGGTTTTCAAAGAAAACAAAAAATTGCTCAAAAAATTACAGGTCAAATTGCTGCTTACCTAAGAGAAAACCCACATCAAGCAGACGAAACCATTGAGCTGATTTCTAATATTTTCCAACTAGAATCTGAGAAATTTCCCCAAAGATGATTCGCATTGGTACACGAAAAAGCGCTTTGGCTTTGCGGCAAGCGAACCAAGTCAAAAAAGGTTTAGAGAAATTGGGTGAAGAATGCACCCTTGTTCCCATTGAAAGTAGCGGTGATCAAGATTTAATTCAGCCTTTGTACCGCATGGGCATTCAAGGCATCTTTACCAAAAGCCTGGACCGCTCACTTTTAAACCAAACTATAGATCTTGCTGTACACAGCCTTAAAGATGTTCCTACTGAATTAGCTGAGGGCATTGAAATCTCAGCCTGTCTAAAACGAGGCAGCGCACGAGATGTCGTAGTACATCATCCTAACTTTTCTGACTGGACGCAAAATTCGGTGATCGGAACGGGCAGTTTGAGACGTACGGCTCAGTGGCTTCGAAAATACCCCCATCACAAAACGGAAAACCTGAGAGGGAACCTTCAAAAACGCCTAGAAAAACTCGAAGCCTCCCGATGGGGAGGAGCTATTTTTGCCCAAGCAGGTTTGGAACGGATTGGTTTGTTGAAAACGAACTACTCTGTTTTAGACTGGATGTTGCCTGCTCCTGCTCAAGGCATTATAGGAATTGCCTCGCTGAAAGAGGACTCGATCTTGTCGAAAGTCATTCAAGAACTGAATTGCAAAGAAACGGCACTCTGTGCTGAAGTAGAGCGCACATTCTTAACTACTTTGGAAGGAGGTTGTACTGCACCCATTGGTGCATATGCTTTTGTCAAGGATCAGAATGTTCACTTTCACGGAGGATTGTTTTCACTAGACGGAAAACAGGCTCTAGAACATCAAACAGAATCACACCTAGATCAAGCTGCTAACTTGGGAAAAAAAGCAGCACTCCATATCTTGGAAAAAGGCGGTAAAGAACTGATGCAACAAATAAAAAGGGAATTGAAATGAGACTGCTTGCAACGAAATTAGTCAGTCCCCATTTTAAAGATCGCCTGATCCAGCTGGGTATGTCTTTAATCACCTATCCCTTTATCCAAATAGAACCGCTTACTACCTCTGTTTTTGGAGTTCAATCTTCTTTACTTTTTACCAGTCAAAACGCCGTAAAGCTCGCCTTTGAATCGGAGGAAATAAAAGAGCAAATTCAAGGAAAAAATTGTTTTTGTGTGGGAGCAAAGACCAAATCACTTTTGGAAGAAAAAGGTCAAAAAGTGATCAAAATGTGTGAAAATTCGTTAGAATTAGCTCAATTTTTGGTAAAAAACCACAAAAATGACTCGTTTTCGTTTTTTTGTGGAAAGCGAAGACGACCCGAAATTGAAACTGTTTTGGAACAACACAAAATACGTTTGGAAGTTCACGAACTTTACCAAACCCACTTCACTGCCAAACATTTTGAAACGCATTTTGACGGAATCCTTTTTTTTAGTCCTTCTGCAGTAACCAGTTTTTTTATTAAAAATAATTGGCCAGTCGGCACTCATGGGTTTTGTATCGGAACCACAACCGCTGCGGAATTAGAAAAATACACCTCCGAATTTAGTACAGCAAAACAACCCAGTGAAAGTCATCTTTTAGTAACCTTACACCACTATTACAAACAACACTATGTTAAAAAATGATCTTTTTTTAAGAGCGCTTAAAGGCGAACCTGTAAGACGTCCCCCCGTGTGGATGATGCGTCAAGCGGGCAGGTACCTTCCTGACTTTATGACGCTCAAAAACAAATACGACTTCTTTACCCGTTGTAAAACTCCGGAACTCGCTACAGAAATCACCCTCATGCCCATTGACCAAATAGGGCCAGATGCGGCCATTTTATTTAGTGATATTTTGGTTGTACTCCAAGCCATGCAAATCCCTGTGGAAATGAAAGATGGTGTGGGCCCTTGGATTCCTAATCCCATAAAATCGCAAGCGGATGTAGATCAAGCCATTGTTCCTGATATTCATGAACATCTAGGCTATGTGATGGAAGCCATCAAAATGACCCAAAGCGAACTGAACGAACGCGTCCCGTTGATCGGATTTGCAGGTTCCCCTTGGACTTTGCTATGCTATGCCGTTCAAGGACAAGGCTCCAAAACTTTTGACAAAGCTAAAGCCTTTTGCTTCAGTCAACCGGAAGCAGCACATGCCTTACTACAAAAAATTACAGATACCACTATTTCATATTTGAAAGAAAAAGTGAAATCCGGAGTTCATGCCGTACAACTTTTTGACTCTTGGGGAGGGCTACTTTCCCCAGACGATTACCAACTCTTTTCTTGGCCCTATATCCAGCAAATCGTCACCGCGCTCAAGGAAGAAATACCGGTGATTGTATTTGGAAAAGGCTGTTGGTTTGCTCTTCACGAAATGGCAAAATCAGGAGCTTCCGCACTAGGAGTGGACTGGACCTGTTCTGCGAGAAATGCCCGCTATCTGTCTGGAGGACAAATAACCCTTCAAGGGAATTTCGATCCCGCACGACTGCTTTCACCCATTCCAGAAATTACTGAAGCGGTGTACAAAATGATCAATGAATTTGGTAAAGACCGCTATATCGTAAATCTGGGACATGGGATTCTTCCCAACATTCCTATAGATCACGCCAAAGCGTTTGTAGATGCTGTAAAATCATACTATTAATTCTTTTCCCAATGAAAGAGTCCTTTTACGAATACATCCAAAATCTGCAAGATACCATTACCCAAGCGCTGGAGGCTATAGACGGAAAGGCACGTTTTAGAGAAGATTTGTGGGAACGCCCAGAAGGAGGCGGAGGTCGTACTCGGATCATTGAAAATGGAAATGTGATTGAAAAAGGAGGTGTGAATATTTCTGCCGTACACGGACCGCTTCCAAAGAGTATGCAAGAATATTTTAAAGTAAAAGACGTCGATTTTTTTGCCTGTGGCTTGAGCTTAGTAATCCACCCGATCAACCCGATGGTTCCCACAGTGCATGCCAATTGGCGCTATTTTGAAATGTATGACGAGAAGGGAAATACAGTAGATCAATGGTTTGGCGGAGGACAGGACCTCACTCCCTACTACCTCTTTGAAGAAGATGTGCGCCATTTTCACCAAACCTGTAAAACCGTATGTGACTCATTTCATACTGATTTGTATCCTGATTTTAAACAAAAATGTGATGCGTATTTTTTTAATAAACACCGAAACGAAGCACGAGGAGTGGGAGGACTTTTTTTTGATTACCTCAAAGAAGAAGGTTCCTTTAGTTTAACGGATCGTTACGATTTTGTCACAGCGGTAGGTAATTCATTTTTAGAGGCCTATACTCCCATTTTAAAAAAACGCAAGGATCTGCACTATACTACTGCTCAGCGTAATTGGCAAGAAATTAGAAGAGGGCGTTATGTAGAATTCAACCTGGTTAACGACAAAGGGACACTTTTTGGCCTGCGTACCAATGGACGAATTGAAAGCATTTTGATGAGTCTCCCTCCAAAAGTTCAATGGCATTACGACCACCAGCCTGAAGAAGGAAGTGAGGAAGCAAGGCTTTTGGAAGTGTTGAAATCGCCCAAAAACTGGGTGTAAAAAGCAATTTTAAAATGAAAAAGAAAATTTTGTACTTTAAATAGCTAATCAGGTATTGCCATGAACACCCTAGATATCTTATTCGTACTTCCCTTATTGATCATCTTCTCTTATTTGTTTGATGCCTTTGCGCGTAAGACAAAATTTCCTTCGGTAATTCTATTGATGGCTACAGGGATCATCATTCGGTTTGTAATCTCCTTTTCAGGCTATGACAATTTTGCTTTTCTGGACAATCTCATTCCCGTTTTAGGGACTATTGGATTGATCTTAATTGTTTTAGAAGGGGCTATCGAATTGGAGATTACCCGTGAGAAATTACTGCTTATCGTCAAGGGTTTCCTCGCAGCACTGATTATTTTAATTGGGAACATTTATGTCTTACAATTTTTATTTAAAGTTCTTTTTGAAATGGAAGGTGCCCCAGCGATACTTTTTGCCATTCCTCTTGCTATTATCAGCAGTGCTGTAGCCATTCCTTCAGCTTCCAGTCTGCTCCAACTGGAACGAGAGTTTGTCGTTTATGAATCTACTTTTTCCGATATTTTGGGGATTATGATTTTTAATTATGCCCTGCGCCAATTGGAATCCCAACAACCCCTTTTGGGGCCAGAACCCTTGGTATCCTTAGGGCTTCAAATTATTGGAGTGATTGTAATTTCATTATTGATAACCTACGTTTTGTTTCGATTGATGCAACAAATTGATCACAAAGTCAAATTCTTTTTGATTCTCGCTTTGTTGATCTTGGTTTATGCCTTTGGAAAAGTACTCCATCTCCCCGCTTTGGTTACCATCTTTATCTTTGGAATCTTTTTAAGTAATGTAAAAAGCTTGCTCCCCCCTTTTTTAAGAAAAACACTGGACCTTGAAGCTACAGAAAAAGAACTTCACGAATTTCATATCCTCACTGCAGAATCCACCTTTCTGGTTCGTACTTTTTTCTTTTTGTTTTTTGGCTTTTCGATCCAACTTTCAGATTTTACGAGTACAAGTCCTGTGTTGTACGGCTTACTCATTTTTCTAGCCATGTTTGTCCTTCGCTATGTTTACTTTACCGCAACAAGCTTGAAACTTAAACCCAGCCCCTTGGTCTATATGTCTCCACGCGGACTAATCAGTATTTTACTTTTCCTACAACTCAATGAGGTTAACTTTATCAATCTAGAAGAAAGTCCTGTAGATGAACGCCTGCTTCTCATCGTTATTTTGAGTTCTATGTTGGTCATGCTATTGGGTACAATGAAAAAAGATCAGAAAAAAGAAATTGAAATTGAAGACGAGGAAGCCCCTTTATCTGTAGAAATGGACATTGAGCCCCAATCCCTTACTGAGAAGGATAACAAAAATCTTTAAAAATAAAACTCATGTATCCCATTCAACGCAACAGAAGACTTCGAAGCAGTGCAAGCCTGAGGGCCTTAGTACAAGAATTCAGCTTGAGTCCAAACGACTTTATTGTACCCTTATTTGTCATTGAAGGAAACCAAATAAAAGAAGAAATCCCTTCCATGCCCGGTTACTTCAGAATGAGTACCGACCATCTCTCCAAACAGGTAAAAACCCTTTGGTCTTTAGGATTGAAATCGGTTTTGCTTTTTGTCAAAGTCCCAGATGCACTTAAAGACAATCTGGGCACAGAGGCACTTAATCCAGAGGGACTTATGCAGCGGGCCATTAAAACAGTGAAAGAGGCTGTCCCAGAAATGGTGGTGATGACAGATGTGGCCTTGGATCCCTATTCTTCTTTCGGTCACGATGGGATTGTAGAAGGAGGAAAAATTGTCAATGATTCCACAGTAAAGGTGCTTTCTAAAATGGCCTTGTCACACGCCCAGGCAGGTGCCGATGTAGTAGCTCCCAGCGACATGATGGACGGCCGAATTCTCAACATACGAAAGGAACTGGAAGCGGCAAATTTTACTGAAACCGTCATTATGAGTTACAGCGCGAAGTACGCTTCTGCATTTTACGGTCCCTTTCGGGATGCGCTAGATTCTGCTCCCGGATTTGGTGATAAAAAAACCTATCAAATGGATTTCCGAAACCGAAAAGAAGCCTTGATCGAAACCCAAAGGGATCTTGAAGAAGGGGCTGATATTGTAATGGTAAAACCCGGCTTGGCGTATCTGGATATCATCCGAGATTTACGAGAAGAAGTGGCTGCCCCCATTGCAGCATATCAAGTGAGTGGAGAATATGCCATGCTAAAAGCTGCCGCAGAAAAAGGATGGTTGGATCACGATCAAATTATGCTCGAACAACTCCTCAGTTTTAAACGAGCAGGAGCCTCATTGATTGCGAGCTACTTTGCAGAAGAGGCTGTTAAACTAATCTAAAATAGTTAACCAAATAAATTAAAATTGTAATTTCGTCAAGACCCAAATCTTTGACATGAAGCCTCGTACCCTCATTCAAATACTGTTTTTCTCGCTCCTCATCGGATGTACAGGTATCGACTTGATCGATGATTACGTCTCTCCTGTAGTTCGAATTACTACCCCTGTGACCTCGCTCACCGTTGGGACTAACTTTCAGTTTGAAGCGCGTTATTTTAATGTCATTGGAGAATTGACCCCAGGCTTTGAACTGCGTTGGGAAAGTTCTGATCCGAACCTTTTAGAAATTGATGCGCAAGGAAATGTAACCCCAAAAAAAGAGGGAACTGTTACAATTACTGTCCGCGTTACTTCCGAAGAAGGAAAGGAACTTTCGGATCAAATTAACTTTGAAATCAAAAGTGCTTTTGTTCTTATTCCTGAAGACATGGACCCCGAAGAAGAAGTTGAAATGCCTCCAGAAATGAATACCTCAAGTTCTACCTTGGTAATGACAGTTACCCCTACCCTTCAAATCAGCAATGGAATTGCACAAATAAACGTGGGTACTGAATATCTTTTTGAAATTCAATTTACGGACGAGTTGGGAATGGAAACCCTACCTGATACCGTGCTTTGGGAAAGCTCCAATTCTGAGGTGCTTTCGGTAGATGAAAACGGCACTTTAACTGCAGTTTCTGCGGGTACCGCAAGTGTGACCGTCTCCACCTTGGTTTCCGATACCCTGATCCTCTACACCAATTCAATTCAGGTAGTCAATCCTGTAATGGTAAGTACAGTTACTTCCTATACAGGTATTGTAGAAACCACCAGTAGCTATCAGCTGGAAGGCACTTTTACTTTGGCTGTTATAGGAGAGTAACTTATCCTTTCCGTAGGTAGTGACTACAAAGCCTCTACCGCATTACCTGGACTTTATATCTATTTATCCAATAACAACAATACCATTTCTCAAGCCTTGGAGCTGGGTGCCGTAATCGTTTTTCAAGGAGCTCATGAATACATCCTCCCCTCTCACGTAGAACTTATGGACTATCAATACATTCTGTACTGGTGTAAACCGTTTAATGTGAAAGTGGGGCATGCTAAAATATACGATTGATGAAATTCAAATACCTCATAGTAGTACTACTCACTTTTAGTTTCTCTGAAGCCCAATGGCTCAAGGAAAAAGGAAAGGGATATTACAAACTTGGATCTTGGTCTTTACTAGCCGATGAATACTTTACAAACTTAGGCGGCGTGGATCCCAATGCCAGTCGAGGGTTGTTTATCTCGAGTTTCTTCAGACATTATGGGCTTTCAGATAAAATCAACTTGATTGGCTACATCCCTTTTTTTGTAAAAAATTATCAATTTGCTCAAATTTCTCAAACTACAGGAAAAGAATACGAGCCTCGAAGGGAATTTAATGGCCTAGGAGACATCAATTTGGCTGCAGAATTTAAAATCACTCCCTTGGGCAATTGGGCCTTTTCGGGGACGCTACTCTTAGGCATTCCTTCTGGAAAAGAGGTTGCTGGTTTTGACGGAAGTTATCAAACTGGGGACGGCGAATTTAATCAACAGGTACAACTCAATTTTGGAAAAAGCTACTCCCTAGGGAAACAGGCTTTTTATTTAAAAAGCTATTTGGGCTACAACAACCGTTCCGGTGGATTTTCTGACGAATTACACAGCTTTGCAGAAACAGAAACCCAGCTGTGGAATTCAAAACTTTTAGTGCTGAGTCGTCTCCACTGGATTAGACCTTTGTACAACGGGACGCTTGACGCCTCCAATGCCAGTGGGGCAATCTTTGCTAATAATATCGAAAGTTTTACCCTAGGCGGAGAAGTGGCAATAAATTTAGGAGCACACTGGGGCGTCTTTTTGCCGCAGCAACTCCTTTATTTGGTAAAGTCATTTTCAAAGGAAACATCTATTCGGGAGGACTTTTCTTAAATTACTAAAGCAGTATTTAATTACGCTCTGGAGCAAAAGGGCTTAAGTCCAAACTAGAGAATTGATTAGAAATTAGTTCGGTGACCAATTTCCCTGTTGCAGGGCCCAAACTCCATCCCATCATCGAATGTCCCGTTGCCAAAACCAAATTTGCTACAGCACTGTGTCTTCCAATAAAAGGAAGCCCGTCAGGAGAAAGGGGGCGAAGCCCACTTTGAACCTCATCGATAGAAGCTTGAGGAATACGTACTTCAGGATAATAGTCATTTGCCACCTTGGCAATTGCAGCAACACGTTTTGCATTGATCTTTTGATTGATCCCTGAAATTTCCATCGTTCCCCCAAAGCGAGTAAATCCTTCCATAGGGGTCACAGCCACCTTTGCTTCCAACAAAATAGCAGGTAGATTTATTCCCGTGGATTGATTCAGGTTGAGACGATACCCTTTTCCCGCCTGGACCGACAAACGAACTCCTAAGGTTTTTAAAAGTTGTTCTGACCAAGCCCCTGTTGCAACAACGAATTCATCGGCTGGAAACTGACCGCGGTCTGTTTGTACCGCTATAAGATGATTCCCCTTTTTTTGGAAAGAGGTCACCTCGCGCTCTAAAACAAACTCAACTCCCTGAGTGGTGAGATGCGCCTTTAGATTTTTCATGAATAATTCGGGAGTGCTATGCGCATCACTTTCATACCAATACGCCCCTGCAATATCCATGGGAGCCTCGGGCTGAAGCTCAGAAACCTCTTCTTTAGAATAGTGATTTACGGTGATCCCCAACTCTTTTGCCCAACGGACTACCTCGGCTTCTTCACGTTCAGCATGAGCCGTTTTATAAGCCATTAGCAATCCTTTAGTTTCCAGGTGAAAGTCCAAGAATTGAGTTTTTTGCATTTCCAGATATAATTGTTTGCTCAACAAGTTGATTTCCAAAATGGATTTCATCGAGCGTTGCACATGTTCTGGAGTACAGGATTTCATAAACTTTAAACCCCAGCGGATCAAATCCAAATCGAATCTAGGCTTGATGTAAAAAGGACTGGAAGCGTTAAACATCCAGCGGATTCCTTTAGTGATCATTCCTGGAGCTGCCATGGGCACAATATGACTGGGCGTCAGATATCCCGCATTGACGTGAGAAGCCCCAGAGGTAATCTGACCTTTGTCAATCACACTTACTTCATGACCTTCTTGTAAAAGATAATAGGCGGTGGACAAGCCCACAATTCCCCCTCCAATGACGATTACTTTCTTCTTTGCCATATCAAATAACTTGAAACCCTTTTACATAAGGATCCTCAGGATCTAAAATGAGTTGATTATAACCGATAATACGGGCGTTCCCTTCGATACTGGGCACCATACCCTTTAGGCTTCCGACCTGTGCCTCAGCTTCTACCCGACCTGTAAATAGCGAACCGATTATACTTTCGTGAACAAAAGTGTCTCCCACTTGTAATTTTCCTTTTGCGAACCATTGAGCCATACGAGCGGAAGTTCCTGTACCACAAGGCGACCGATCGATTGCTTTGTCACCGTAAAACACGGCATTGCTTGCAGTAGCTACTTTTTGCGTGGGTTTTCCGCCCCATAAAACATGACTACAGCCGCTTATTTTTTCATCCAAAGGGTGTTCAAAATTGAACTTGGCATTGATCTGCTTCCGAATCGAACGGCTCCACCCGATCAACTCTCCCACAGTATAGGCTGCAATTCCTTTAAAGTTTTCCTGTATATCAACAATGGCATAGAAGTTCCCGCCGTAGGAAACATCAATTTTTAATGGTCCTAGATCTGGACATTCGATTTCTAAATCAGATGCTGCTAAAAAAGCAGGTACATTAGTGAATTTCACCCCCGTCACCTTAGATCCCCTCTTTTCATAAGAAACAACTACCAATCCAGCAGGGGTTTCAACACCTAATTGACCTTCTTTTTTTGGGGTAATTAATCCTTCTTCTAAGAGTACAGTCAGTGTGCCGATCAAACCGTGTCCGCACATCGGAAGACATCCGCTGGTTTCTATAAACAATAGGGCAACATCGTTTTCAGGATTTTGAGGAGGGTAAAAAAAGCTCCCACTCATCATGTCGTGTCCGTGGGGTTCAAACATCAATCCCGTTCGAATCCAATCGTATTCTTTCATAAAATACAATCGCTTTTCTCCCATACTTTGCCCCTTCAGTTCAGGTTTGGGTCCTTTGACTAAACGCACTGGATTTCCAGCGGTGTAGGCATCTACACAATCAAAAACAATTCGTTCTTTGGAATTCATATCACTTCCTTTGTTGACTTTCCGTTTAGGTTTCTGAGCAAAGACAAAGGGTTTTCATTTTGTAACGCTAGGGGTAGCAAACCGTTAGGGCAATCTTGAAAGGCCACAGGACGCAGCCAGCGATAAATCGCATCTGTACCTACCGAGGTATAACGTCCGTCGGTTGAGGTAGGGTAAGGACCCCCGTGTTGCATCGCTTGGGTAACAGCAACTCCAGTAGGAACTCCTTCGAAAAGGAGTCTCCCCACTTTATTTTTTAATTTTTGTAGTACTGATTTTATTTTTGGATACTCTTCTTCTTCCGCCAGAAGTGTGGCCGTTAGTTGACCGGAGAGTTTTTCTGCAACGGCAGTCATTTCCTCCAAAGAATGACAGTGTACAAAAAGGCTAAAAGGACCAAAAACCTCCTCCGTAAGATGCATCTGAATTAACAGATCTTTTCCAGAAATCAAACCTACAGCTGCATCGCTGGATTCTGATTTTAAAAGGTTTTGTAACGCTTTATTTTGTCTCAGTTCCTCCAGTTGCACTTGATAGTTTTTTTGAATGTTACTGTGTACCATCGGAGGAAGCTCCATGGGGTTTATATGAGCACTTACCCGAGTAAAAAGGTCGCTTTTGCCCTGTGGATCACAAAACAAAATCAACCCTGGATTGGTACAAAACTGTCCTGTTCCCAAGGCAATGGATTGGGCTAAAGTCTCCGGAAGTGATTTGTCTTTGATCAGTCGCTTTTCCGAAATAAAAATAGGATTGACACTTCCCATTTCTGCAAAAACAGGAATGGGTTCTTCACGGGTTTGAGCTAAATCATAGAGGGCTTTTCCCCCAGCAAAACTCCCTGTAAAACCAACTCCCTTTAGCAAGGGGTGAGTTACCAATTGCTTTCCGATTTCATGAGAGGTTCCTCCTAAATGTGAAAACACATCTGGAGGCAATCCAGACAAAAGAAGAGCGTTGTGAATCGCTTCAGCAACCAAGGCACTTGTGCCTGCATGATAGGGATGGGCTTTGACAATTACCGGGCATCCGGAGGCTAAAGCAGAAATCGTATCTCCCCCAGCGGTGGAAAAAGCCAAAGGAAAATTACTAGCTCCAAAGACACCAATGGGCCCGATGGGATGGAGCATTTTTCGCAAATCGGGACCCGCTGTATGAATCGTGGCTTGAACAAAAGAGCCTTCTTGAAGCAGTTCTACAAAACGCTGAATCTGACCCAGGGTGCGATCAAACTCCCCTTGGGCGCGTCCCTCAGGAAGAGCAGACTCTTCTTTATACGTTTGTAAAATCTCAGGGCGTATTGCTTTCAACTCTTTTTGAATGGCCTGCAAAAATTGAGTTCGCTGTTCCAGTGTAGTCTCCGCATAAAGGTCAAAAATTGCCGCTGCCTTGTTAACGGATTCCTCCACTTGAGCATTAGTCGCTTCTTGGAATACCGTATTTAGGGTTTCGTCTGTCTTTGGATTTACGGTTTGAAAGGGCGTTGCCTGAGGATTGTTTTGCCAAATACCAGCTACTAAATTCTGTGTTTTAATCATACGTATTTTTTATAATCCAACTCTTTTGGACGGCTTGCAAGACCTTTTTTAATAATGGCTTGTATCCGTTCCCATTCTTTTCCTTGGAGAGGGAGTCTGGGAGGTCGAACGTGACCCGTACCTAAACCTGTGGCTACCTCACACAATTTAATATTTTGCACCAACTGAGGAGAAATATCTAATTCTAGTAAGGGTAAGAACCATCTGAAAATAGATCGGGCTTTTTCTATTTCACCGATTTTACAATACGTATAAATGGCCACGGTCTCCTCTGGAAAAGCATCCACCAAACCGGCCACCCATCCATTCGCACCCATGAGCAAGGTTTCCATCGCAATAGTATCCACCCCGCACAAGATTTTAAAACGCTCCCCAAAGCGATTGATCATCCGTGTTACGTTGGTGACATCCCGTGTTGATTCTTTAACCGCAGTAATGTTTTGATGAGATTCCAAAGCTGCAAACATTTCTAGTGTGACTTCAATCTTATAATCTACAGGATTGTTGTAAATCATAATGGGTAGTTGTGTAGAAGAGGCTATCGAAGCAAAGTAAGCTACCGTTTCGTGATCTGTGGCTTTGTAACGCATGGGAGGAAGTAGCATCAGTCCATTCGCGCCCTCGGACTCTGCCTGTTGTGCCAGGCGAATGGCTTCCTGTGTGGACTGTTCGGCAATATTCATGATGACAGGAATTTTACCTTCTACTTGTTCTAAGGTTGTTGCCAAAAGCTGCTGCTTTTCTTGGGCAGTTAAGGTGCTGGCTTCCCCAAGGGTTCCTCCGAGGATGATGCCGTGTACACCTGCCTTTATCTGATGCGACAGGTTGTGTTTAAACGCATCTAGATCCAAATTACCTTGTGCATCAAATTGGGTCGTAGTTGCGGGCATTACCCCTTCCCATTTAAAGTCTTTCATTTGCCTATGAATTATAAATTTTCGAGCTCTAATATAAGTTTTTAATAAAAGATTTTTACATTAAAACCGTTTAACAAATTAAGCCCTCACACTATGGAAACAAATCACTACTTCAAAAGCCCTTTGGGTTGGATCGAAATCCGGGTTACTTCTTCCGCCTTAAAGCAATTAATCTTTGTTTCAAAGGAACCACCCCTTTATGAAAATAAAAAGTCAAAGATTGTTGAAGACACTAGGGAAGCGCTCAATCTATATTTTTCAAATCCCAAAAGTGTTCCAGACATTCCGCTTCTTCCTGAGGGAACTGCTTTTCAAAAGAAGATCTGGAAGTTGATTGCAGACATCCCCCCTGGAGAAACCAGAACCTATTATCAAATAGCAAATCAGTTTGGAAATCCCAAAGCCGTGCGTGCAGTAGGAACTGCCCTAGGTCAAAATCCGATTCTAATTTTTATCCCTTGTCATCGTGTGATTGGTAGTGGGGGTTCCCTGACGGGCTATGCAGGAGGAATTGAGAAAAAAAGAAAGTTGCTGGAACACGAAGGTTATCCCATTCAAAAAATACTAGATTTGTAAAAAATAACTAATGAAAAAAACGCTTTCAACTTTAGGGTTCCTTCTTCTATTATTGATTGGGATCCTTTATATCTCTGAATACAATTACCTGCTACGGGCCGTTTCAAAAATTTATTTAACGGGGCACACTACCGCATATCTCTCCGACTACGAAGGTTTTGACAATCACTTGTTACCTGCCTCTGAAAATCCAACATCCTGGCCACTGCACAAAGAGTACAACAAAGTCAGCTTGTCAGAAGAGCTGGAAGCCTATCATAAAGAAACCCAAACCGTTGCTTTTGTTTTGATTAAAAACGACAGTGTTTATTTCGAAAAATACTACGACGGGTACGGTCCAGACTCGAAGAGCAACTCCTTTTCTGTAGCAAAAAGTATTGTTTCTGCTTTGCTAGGAAGAGCTATAGCGCAAGGACATATACAAAGTTTAGATCAAAAAGTGATCGACTTTTTACCCGAATTAAAAGGTCCCTACGCGGATCAAGTCACCTTAGGAGACTTGTCCAGTATGGCTTCAGGGCAACGCTGGGGCGAAGCCTATTATTCTCCTCTATCGGTTACTACCGCAGCCTATTTTGTAGAAGATTTAGACCAGCTAATCCTAGAGCAATCCATAGATGAAATGCCCGGAAAAGAATACATTTATAAAAGTGGTACCACCCAACTTCTGGGAATGGTTCTTGCTCAGGCTACCGGAAAAAATTTAACGGACTACCTCTACGAAACCCTTTGGGACCCCATGGGCGCAGAGTACGACAGTTACTGGCAGGTGGACAGTGCCCAAAAAGGGAGTGAAAAGGCCTACTGCTGTATTGCCTCAAACGCCAAAGATTTTGCCCGTATGGCAAAACTCTATAAAGATTATGGGAAGTGGAACGGAGAAGTCCTTTTAGACTCCACCTTTGTTGCAAAATCTCTCAATGCACGATTCCCCGAAAGCCCCGAATACGGATACGGTTGGTGGTTAAAAGAGTATAAAGGACATAACGTTTTTATGATGCGCGGACACTTAGGGCAATATGTAATTACATTTCCAGAGGAAAATTTAATTCTAGTCCGTTTGGGACACAGCAAAGGGCCCAAAGGTCCAAAAGAAGACCCCTTTACTCCTGATATCTACAGGTATATGGATGCCGCTTTAGAACTCAACCCAGATGCTGACTAATCTTGACCTTCATAAAATTCTTTTTCTCGACATTGAGACCGTTCCTTTGTATGAATCTTTTGCGCTGGTTCCTGAAATAGAACAAACCTATTTTGGTGAAAAAACAGCATATCAACGCAAAGAAGATCAGACTCCAGAAGAATTTTACGAAAAGGCTGGAATCTGGGCAGAATTTGGAAAAATCATTTGTATTTCTGTAGGCTATTTTACCCCGCAACAAAACCCAAGAGATTTTAGACTGAAAAGTTTTTATGGTAAAGAGGTTGATTTATTAAAGGAGTTTAAGTCCTTAGTAGGTACTTATTTTAGTACCCCCTATCATTTACTCTGTGGACACAATGCAAAAGAATTTGACTTCCCTTACATAGCCCGAAGAATGCTGATTCTAGGCATTGAACTCCCCAAACCCTTAGAGCTTTTTAATAAAAAACCTTGGGAAGTACCGCATCTTGACACCCTACATCTCTGGCGTTTTGGAGATTACAAACACTACACTTCTCTAAAACTCATGGCACACGTCTTGGGCATTCCTTCTCCCAAAGACGATATTGACGGGAGTCAAGTTGCTGGGGTTTATTACAAAGAAAAAAACCTTGATCGGATTGTGCAATATTGTGAAAAAGATGTGATCACGGTTGCTCAAGTTATTCTCAAATTAAGAAATGAACCGCTACTTACTGAAAAAGAAATTACCCTAAGCGTTTAAGGGTAACTTATAAGTTAGAACCCGTATCTTTGAGTTAATGCAGTCCGAGAAAAAATCACTTGTAGTTGTCCAAAACGCTTCATTATCCATTGGAAATCTATCCATTCTAAAAGGCTTATCCTTTACTATAGAACAGCAAGAGCTTGTAGCTATTGTAGGAGAGTCGGGAAGTGGAAAATCCATGACTGCCTTAATGCTAATGGGGCTGCAACCGAAAAAAGCTACCCTTGAAGCAGAGCTACTTACTTTTGAATCTCGTGATCTCAAAACCTTAACCCCTTCCGATTGGCAAAAGCGCAGGGGCAACACCCTAGGCATGGTGTTTCAAGAACCTCAGTCCAGCTTGAACCCTACCCAGCGGTGTGGAAAACAACTGCTCGAAGTCCTAAAAATTCACCGTAACATCAGCTCAAAAGAAGGAGCAGTACAAGTCACAAAAGCACTAGAAGAAGTACAATTGCACGACACAAAACGCATCTTAAAATCCTATCCTCATGAACTGAGTGGAGGGCAAAAACAGCGCATCATGATTGCCATGGCGCTGCTTTGCAAACCCAAACTTCTGATCGCAGACGAACCTACAACGGCCTTAGATGTAACAGTTCAAAAAGAAATCATTGAGCTACTGAAATCCCTTCAAAAAAAATACAAGATGAGTGTTTTGTTCATCTCCCATGATTTGGCTTTAGTGAAACAACTCGCCGATCGGATTTTGGTCATGTATCGAGGAAGTATAGTGGAATCTGGAACTTCAACTGTCCTATTTAAAAATCCGAAACATCCCTATACCAAAGGATTATTATTTGCACGCCCCGAAGTAGGAGTACGTCTGGAACGCCTTCCTACATTAAAAGACTATCAAAGTGGTACTTTTTCTCCAAAAATAGTCTCCTTTAGCAAACGTCAAGAGCGACAAGATAAAATCTATGCTACCTCCCCCCTGCTCGAAGTCAAAGAACTTGAGAAAAGTTATGTTACAAAAGTGGGATGGGGAAAATCATCTCATTTTCAAGCGGTAAAACCCATCAGCTTTTCTCTTTACCCAGGAGAAACTTTGGGTTTGGTTGGCGAGTCGGGCTGTGGGAAATCAACACTTGCCAAAACGCTGATTTGTTTGGATCCGTTGACCGCCGGTGCACTCTATTGGCAAGGCGAAAAAATTGATCCAAAAAACAAAGCCCAAGTGGGTCAATTGCGAAAAGATGTTCAGTTTATTTTTCAAGATCCCTATGCTGCGCTTCATCCCTCCAAAACCCTAATCACTTCACTAGAAGAAGTCCTTTTAGTCCACGATTCGAAAAACAACAATACAATTCGTGAGCACGCTCTGGAGCTTCTCGCCCAAGTCGGTTTGGATTCCGAATTTGCACATCGCTACCCCCATGAACTTTCTGGGGGTCAACGCCAACGCGTGGTCATCGCTAGAGCTTTGGCAGTAGGTCCTAAAGTGTTACTCTGTGATGAGTCTGTAGCCGCATTAGACATCTCTGTTCAAGCTCAAGTACTCAATCTTTTAAACGATTTAAAAAATGTACTGGGGTTGAGTTATCTTTTTATTTCGCACGATTTAGCAGTAGTAAAATACATGTCAGATCGAGTCATGGTGATGCAAGACGGAGAATTGGTTGAACTGCAAGAAGCTGATGCCTTGTATCAAAATCCAAAAAACAAGTACACCAAAAAGTTAATTGAGGCAATTCCCTGAGTACTTAGTATCACTCATTTCTTAAAAAAACTTCAAACGATTTTAGCGGAACTTTATTTTCAAGCTTGTATTTCTTTTTTAATTCCTTTAGTGATTGCATCACCTCAGCATTGTATTTGCGAATGGTTTCTAAATTCTCAAGCTCATTTGCTGTAGGGGCTCCGTAATTATTCTCCACTTTTTGAAACAGGGTGGTCATTTTTTCTCGTAGTTGCGGTTCTGCTGCTCCCACATAATTATCCCCTGTTGTAATGACCATTGACTCCTTCAACTCAGTCAACTTCGTTTCTAATTTTCGTTTTTTTGATGTTGAAGCATAAGCCATGTAAGCGTCTACTTGAAAAACAGCGTAGGCTAAAGACTCTATCATATCGTAGAGTTCACTTACTATTTTCTGTTTTTGTTTACGATCCGCTTCAGGAATTTTAATTTGTTCATCGTTCACCAATTCAAAAGGTTGTTCAAATGTTTGCCGTCCTTTTGTAATCTTAGCCGTGTAGCTTCCTGATGGCAATAAAGGAGAAGTAAAGCCACCAAATGAAAATGTTTTTCCTTTCGCTACTTTTGGCTGTTTAAGCCTATAGGACCAGTTCACAATATTAATCCCTTTTGATTTACCCGGTGTTATCTCGGAGAGGGTATCGCCTTTTTGATCGACAATAGCCATTGTCATTTTTCCAAAAGTATGCCGTTTTTTCAAGTAGTATTTGATTTGTGCTAAGCTGGATTTATTACCTCCCACAAACTGGGTTTCATTCCCAAAGTTTCCTGAAAAGTTTTGTGTTTCTTTTATTACCGTGGGTTTACTTTTAAAGAAGTGTAGTGTTTTATTCATTACATTTTCATCCAGTTCTCGCAATGGAGAAATGTCGTCAATGATAATGATTCCTCTACCGTGAGTTCCCAGCACCAAATCATTTGTTTGCTTTTGAAGATCAATAAAATGAGTGGCTACGGCAGGCATATTGTTCGTGAACTTAAACCACTTCTCTCCTCCATTTAGTGTTATGTAAAGTCCCAATTCTGTCCCTAAGAAAAGTAAGTCTGGATTTTCGTAATCCACTTGAATATTTCGAACGACACCTGCTACTTCATCGGTAATGATATTGGTCCATGTTTTACCAAAATCTGTTGTTTTGTATGCATAGGGAGTTTTGTCGTTGTTGGTATGACCGTCAAAGACAGCATAGGCTGTCGCCTTGTCTAATGTGCTAGCTTCTATGTGATAACACCAAGTGTTTTTTGGCAAATCTGGAATGTTTGCAACGGTATTGGTCCAAGATTTCCCACCGTCTTGGGTAAGCTGAACATTCCCATCGTCTGTACCTACCCAAATGATGTTGGCACCGATCTCTGAGGGGGCAATAGTGAAGATGGTTGTGTGATTTTCAGCACCAGAATTGTCTTTTGAAAGACCTCCTGAATTGTCTTGATTCTGTTTTTCGGGATCGTTAGTCGATAAATCTGGGGAGATAATCTTCCAAGTAGCACCTTGATCATCTGATTGATGTAAAAACTGACTCCCAATATAAAGTCTATCGGGATGAAGCGGGGTTACAGCCATTGGGGGGTTCCAGTTGAAGCGCAACTTTTGATCTTGGCTTGTAGGTAACGGTTGGATGGTTTTAATAAGTTGTCGGTCTGTGTCAATACGCCACACATTATCCGCCCCTTGCATTTCAGAATAAATGATGTTTTGGGTAGGGTGTTTTAAAACACGAAATCCGTCACCTGCACCCACAGAATTCCAATCTCTTGCTTGCACACCTCCAGGAGAGGAGGAAGGTCCGTACCATGAGCCATTGTCCTGAAGCCCTCCATAGACATTGTAGGGTGTTTTATCGTCTACGCTAATTTGATAAAACTGAGATAAGGGTAAGTTTTCTACAATTTCGCAGGTAGTCCCTCCGTTCCAGCTTCTGTACACTCCTCCATCTGTTCCAAAAAACATATGATCTGAATGCGTATTTGAAAAAACGATGTCATGTACATCACTGTGCATGTCCCCAAGATTCTTAAATGTTTTCCCTCCATCTTTTGAAATAGAACCATAAAGACCTCCTTTTACAATTACATTTTCATCTTTTGGATCAACGACGATTCTGGAAAAATAAAAAGGGCGAACGGTAATCTCAAAATCGTTATTTAGTTGCTCCCAATTTGCACCTCCATTATTACTTCGGTACAAGCCTTTATCTTCTTTCTTTTCCGCTTCAATCACGGTGTAAAGGGTTTCGGGTTTACTAGGTGCGAGCGCAATTCCCATTCTTCCTAATTTCCCCTCAGGAAACCCCTTGTGAATCTTATTCCATGTTTTCCCACCATCGGTAGATTTGTACAGAGCACTGTTTTCTCCCCCAGAATCAAATGACCAAGCTGTTCTTCTAAACTCCCACATGGAAGCATATAAAACCAATGGGTTAGTGGGATCCATGATTAAATCTGCACAGCCTGTTTTTGGATTGATGTACAAGATTTTTTCCCAAGTTGTTCCTCCATCTGATGATTTAAATACACCTCGCTCTTTATTATCGCCCCACAAGGCTCCTAGTGCTCCTACATAAATTTCATTGGAATTTTCAGGATTGACAATCACACTGGCAATTCGTTCTGAGTTTTCAAGACCAATTTTATTCCAATTAGACCCTCCATCTGTAGATTTGTACAATCCATCTCCATAGGAGACACTGTTTCTTGTCCAAGTTTCCCCTGTCCCAACATAAATCGTTTTATCAGGGTCGTTGGGGTCTAAAGTCACAGCACCTATCGATTGAATGTGATCATCAAAAATGGGATTAAACGTAGCTCCCCCATCATTTGATTTCCATACTCCCCCTCCAGCAGCTCCTAGATAAATGATTCTATCATTAGTGGGGTGTAATTCTAAATCATTGATTCTTCCACTCATTAAGGCAGGACCTATATGTCTTGCAGTAAGGTCTCCAAAAAGTGCTTTCCCTTCTTTTGTGGAATTACTTTGTGCATATGAAAACAGGCTGATGCTCATAAACAATACGGATAGCATACTAGTACTAAAGTTTTTCATTTGAATTGCGATAAAAGGATTAAATACTACTGTTTGGCAGGTAGTTCAAAGGCTGAAGGATCTACTTCAGGATTCAAAATAATTTCACTCATTGTGATGGGTTGTCCAGGTTGACCTTTGACCCCTTGCGTCATCGAAAAGGGAAAATACAATCCGTCAACCTCATCATAATCACTAAACGATATTTCTGAAGTCATACCTTTTCCTGGACCTGAGGTGATTTCACTTTGAATGCCAATGGGAACAAAATTATCAACGTCAAAGAAATAGAATGAAATGTCATCAAAAACTGCACCGTCTTCGGTTTTGGGTTCTTTAACTAATTTAATTTTAAACGTTTCTGTACCTCCAAAAGATTCAGTACCCATAAGTTCAACAGTGTATCCTTTTTCTTTATAATTGATAAAGGAGTCGGGAAAATCATTTAATTCCAATTTAAAATTAGCAGTAGCTTCTGCATCGCTTTCCTCTGCCTCCATCGTCATAAAGTTATGGGACCACAAGCGTGTGCCATCATAAACCCCTTGCTTAATTTCTTTGCCTTGAAAGTTTATGACTTGCATTTGTCGACCATCTTTTAATTGTATTATTTCCAAAGGAATTTCCATTCCTTGTTGATTGATCTTGGCGATCATTTTAATACCATTCAATTGATTCCAGTTTTCTAGACCTCCCGTATTTTCGAAATAGTTAGAAATAATCTCCTCTGCTGACTGTGCTGTTACAGGGGTTGTGCTAAAGAGAAATAAAAGCGATAAGGGTAGTAAGTAATAAATTTTCATATTTTAGGTTTTTGTTAATTAGGGTTCAAACTAGTAAGACGAGCTAGTTGATTCATTGTTACAATTCTTCAAAATCATGTGGATGGATTTGGTATGGCCTCATGTATTTCATTGATTGCTTTGAGCACTTCGTCACTCAATTTGATAGAGGCCGTATCTATATTTTCTTTTAATTGTGTGAGGTTGGTTGCCCCAATGATATTACTAGTCATAAACGGTCGATCGTTGACAAAAGCTAAGGCCAATTGAGTTAACGTCAGTCCCTGTTTTTCTGCTAAATCATGATAGGCTTCTACTGCTTTTAAGCAAGGGTCCGAGCTGTACCGATCGTAATGAGGAAAAAGGGTCAGTCTTGCTTTTTCGGGTTGTTTACCACCGCGGTATTTCCCTGAGAGTACCCCAAAAGCAAGGGGGGAATAGGCTAATAAGCCTATATTTTCTCGGTGACAGACCTCGGCATTCCCTACTTCAAAAGTCCGGTTTAAAAGGGAATACGGGTTTTGAATGGTTCGTACTCTAGGACGTTCACTTGAAGCCGCATTGAGAAAATGCATCGTCCCCCAGGGGGTTTCATTGGACAACCCAATATAGCGTATGTTCCCTTTTTTCACATGTCCTCCAAGCGCATCTAATACTTCTTCAAAATTTTGTTGCCATACTTCTCCACGTTGATAACTATACCCTCGTTTACCAAAAAAATTGGTAGGGCGTTCCGGCCAATGGATTTGATACAAATCCATGTAGTCTGTTTGTAGGCGCTTTAAATTGTTTTCCACAGCCTGGTCAATGGTCTTTTTAGAATAACTTTTATCTGTTCTGATGTGCTGGGTAAATGCTGCGGGGCCTGCAATTTTTGAAGCTAAAATGACCTTTTCTCGATTTCCAGTTTTTTTAAACCAGGTTCCTATGAAGCGTTCTGTATCCCCTTGTTCTTCAGCACGTGGAGGTATGGGGTAGAGTTCTGCCGTATCAAAAAAATTAACTCCCTGTGCTAAAGCATAGTCCATTTGTTCGTGCCCTTCGGCTTCTGTATTTTGTCTTCCCCAGGTCATGGTACCCAGACAAATTTTACTGACCTCAATGTCCGTTCCGGGTAATAAATTGTATTCCATTTTTTAATTATTTGCTTCTAATAGTGAAGTAATTTCATCTAGTGAAGGGCTTAACACGACTTCAATTCTTCGATTGGCTGCACGTCCATCTACGGAACTGTTTGGAGCAATGGGCACGTATTCGCTACGGCCTGCAGCGGTGAGATTCTGAGGTAAAATTTGATCGTTTTCTAATAGGATTTCTACTACGGCGGTGGCTCGTTTGGTGGACAAATCCCAATTGGATTCCATTGTAGATCTACTCGTAAAAGGAACATTGTCCGTATGTCCTTCAATTAAGATCGCAATGTCTGGGTTTTCCACTAAAACCTTTGCTAATTGTCGAAGGGCCTGTTTTCCTTGGGCTTCTACATCCCATCTGCCTGACTTAAACAGGAGTTTGTTTTCCATGGAAATATACACTTTTCCGTTGCGTTGTTCTACGGTAAGACCTTTCCCTTCAAAGTTTAACAAGGCGTCGGAAAGGCGGTCTTTGAGTTCATTCAAAGCCTGTTTTTGTTCTTCCATCATTTCTTCCAGCTGATCGACACGCTCTGATCGGGATTCGAGTTCTGTTTCTTTAAGGGCAATTTCTTTGAGCAAGGCGTTGTTTGCAGCGATACGCTCTTGGATTTTGAGGTCGCTGTTTTCCTTCAAAAGTGCAAACTCTTGCTGGAGCGTCTTTATTTTTTTCAATCCTTTTTGCACACTATCTCTGGATCGTTTGAGATAGGCAGTGGCTTCTTCCCATTTGCTATTCAATCGGTCCCAAGATTGTTGCAGGGAATCTTGAGATTTTTCCAAAGCATTGCGTTCTTGTTTCAAAACGGCATAGCGCAATTCAAGATCGTTAAAAACTTTAGTAGAAACACAGTGGGTAAAGAAAAAAAGTGTCGCAAATAAAAGGAAGTATCTCATATTAAAAGTTTAATTCTAATCCTACTGGACAATGATCGGAATGTTTGGCTTCAGGCAATATAAATGACCTACTGATGTTTTCTTTAAGCGGTGAACTAACGAGTGCATAATCAATTCGCCACCCCTTGTTGTTGTTTCGGGCATTGGCCCGATAACTCCACCAACTGTAATGATGGGGTTCGGAATTTAAATAACGAAAGGAATCGATAAAACCCGACTTCATAAACCCGTCTAGCCAGCTCCGTTCTTCGGGAAGAAAACCCGAAACTGTTTTGTTGCGAACAGGATCGTGAATGTCTATCGCTTCATGGCAAATGTTATAGTCTCCGCAAATCATCAAGTTGGGAATTTCTTTTTTTAGCTTTTCGATATAGTCCTGAAACTCATCCATGAATTTAAATTTGTAGTCTAACCGATCTACATTGGTCCCGGAAGGAAGGTAAAGGCTCATTACAGAAACCTCATCGAAGTCCACTCTGAGAATTCGACCTTCAAAATCCATGTGGTCTATTCCACTACCATAAACTACCTTATTCGGTTCTTTTTTGGTTAAAATGGCTACACCACTATAGCCCTTTTTTTGTGCAGAAAACCAATAGTGGTGGTACCCCAAATCTTCAAACACGCCCGTATCAACTTGTTCTTGAAGTGCTTTGGTTTCTTGGACACAAAGCACATCAGGATCAGCGGCTTGAAGCCAGTCTGCGAAGCCTTTTTTTAATGCTGCCCGAATGCCGTTGACGTTATAAGAAAGTACTCTCAAATCTATTTTTTACGAAGATAAAAAATCCTCTCTGTTAATGAAATTTAAATAGAATGGGTTATACTCTAAATTTTTCAACAACTACAGTGTTGAAGTTTTTGCAGGTGCCGGACGCTATTTGAACGAGCAATACTTTGATGCGTATCCCAGAGTGGGGGTTTCTATTGGGAAACGTTTTTAAAGTTTCTGTAGTAGGGAGGTAAGAGAAACTTTATCTACAATCAACTTCTTTAAATGGTCCATCGCAATGCGTTCTTGTTGCATCGAATCCCGCTCTCTGAGAGTTACGGTTTGATCTTCCAAACTTTGGTGATCTACAGTGATGCAATAGGGAGTTCCTAGGGCATCTTGTCTTCGATAACGTCTTCCTACAGCATCTTTTTCATCGTATGCTGTTTCCAAATCCCACTTTAAATCATCCACAATTGTTCGGGCGAGTTCTGGCAATCCATCTTTTTTCACCAAAGGAAGCACCGCCACTTTGGTAGGTGCCAAAGCAGGAGGGAGTTTAAGCACGGTGCGCTGAGTCGCGTCGTCCAAGGTTTCCTCGGTCAAAGCATTGGACAGCAGGGCTAAAAACATACGATCCAAACCGATAGACGTTTCTACTACATAGGGTACGTAGTTTTCATTGCGTTCGGGATCGAAATACTGGAGTTTTTTTCCTGTAAATTTTTCATGACTCACAAGATCAAAATCGGTTCGGGAATGAATTCCTTCTAATTCTTTAAATCCAAAAGGAAAACGAAACTCGATATCCGCAGCAGCATCAGCATAGTGAGCCAATTTTTCATGGTCGTGAAAACGGTAGTTATCTTCTCCCATGCCCAAGGCCAAATGCCATTTTAGTCTTTTTTCTTTCCACTGTTCGTACCATTCTTTTTGAGTTCCTGGTGGGATAAAAAACTGCATTTCCATTTGTTCAAATTCACGCATTCTAAAGATAAATTGGCGTGCTACAATTTCATTTCGAAAGGCTTTTCCCGTTTGAGCAATCCCAAAGGGAAGTTTCATTCGACCTGTTTTTTGAACATTTAAAAAGTTGACAAAAATTCCCTGTGCGGTTTCGGGCCGGAGGTACAAATCCATCGCAGACTCTGCGGAAGCGCCAAGTTTGGTGCCAAACATGAGGTTAAATTGTTTGACCTCAGTCCAATCTCGAGACCCTGACTCAGGACAAGAAATTTCCAATTCTTCGATCAATGCTTTTACATCGGCCAGGTCTTCCTTTTCTAAGGATTTTCCCAAACGTTTAAGAATAGACGCTGCCTTTTCTTGATAGCCTACTACTCTCGGGTTGGTCGTTTTAAATTGGGCTTCGTCAAAAGCAGCCCCAAAACGCTTGGCGGCTTTGGCAACTTCTTTTTCGATTTTAGCTTCAATTTTAGCCACATAGTCTTCTACCAAAACGTCGGCACGGTAACGCTTTTTGGAAACCTTATTGTCAATCAATGGATCGTTGAACGCATCGACGTGTCCAGAAGCTTTCCAAGTAGTAGGATGCATGAAGATGGCTGCATCTATTCCAACAATATTTTCGTGCAATTGAACCATTGCCTTCCACCAGTACTCACGGATGTTCTTTTTTAAAGCGGCTCCATTTTGACCGTAATCATAAACCGCACTTAAACCGTCATAAATTTCGCTGGAAGGAAATACAAAACCATACTCTTTGGCATGGGAAATAACTTTCTTGAATTGATCTGCTTGTTGTACCATGGCGCAAAAATAATTCTTTTTGTTCTTTTAAATGCTGCTCTGAATGGGAATTGTATCAAAGAACTTACAGGGACAAAATCAAGACTTTTACAATTCGAATCAGCTTTTTTTCTGCGGTCTTTGCAGCAGCCATAATATCCTTGATGTCGATAGGTTGTAAATCATCAGGATCACACAGATCGGTGAGTACAGAAAACGCGACTACTTCCATAGCTAGCTGGTTGGCAACAATCACCTCCGGAACGGTGGACATGCCCACAGCATCGGTACCGATCAATTTTAAAAACCGATATTCAGCTCGGGTTTCCAACTGAGGCCCCAGTACAGCAGTATACACCCCACGGTAAAGTTCCTCTTCTAATTCTTCTGCAATTTGGACTGCTTTGTCATTGAGTCTTTTGGAATAGGGTTCGATCATGTCCACAAAACGGTTTCCCAAAACTTCTGTCCCTTTTTCTGCCAAGGGGGAACCTCCTTGCATATTGATATGATCTTCAATCAACATCAAGCCTCCTTTTTTAAAAGATAAATTTAACGCCCCTGCCGCATTACTCAACACTACCGTTTTTACTCCCAAGGCGTTCATTAATCGGATGGGGTAGGTAATTTCGAAATACGTTAAGCCCTCATAGGCGTGAAACCTCCCCTGAAACATCAATACCGGTTTCCCTTGGAAAAGTCCGTAAAGCAACCGTCCTTTCTGGTATTCAATGGTGACTTTCGGAAAATGAGGAATCTCACTGTAGGGTATTTCAATTTTTAAATCCAACTCCTCGGCAAGTATCCCCAAACCTGTACCCAATACAATTCCTACCGCTGTATTAGGAATTCCTTTCGCTGCAAGAAATTGACTGCTTTCTTCTATTTGTTGTTGAAAATTCATCGGCTAATTCTAGTTAACACCCTTTATTAAGCAATACTCCCTTGACAACTACTCCCTGCCCCTGCGGTACATCCAAAACAATGTTGGGAGATTTGAATCTTTCTTTTTTGGAGTACTTCGCTGTTAAATTGGCTTATGTGCGGATGATCAGTTGCCACTTTTAAATCCAACATTTGATTGAAATCACAGTCAAATAAATAACCTTCCCAACTCACCGAAAGGGTATTGGTACACATCACGTTTTCGGCGGCAACGGGATTGAAAGCTTCGACAAGAGCAGTCATGTATTCTTCAAAGTTTTCCGAAGCGATCAGGTAATCTAAAAACCGGCTGATGGGTAAATTGGCAAGTGCAAAAAGCTGATTGAACTCAATTCCAAAATCGTCAAAAAGTGCTTTTTTAAAGTCGTTTTCGAGCGCTTGTTGATCTCCTGGTAGAAAAGCTCCAGAGGGGTTATAAACCAGGTCTAAAATCAATTTGGAATTGGGTTTTCCAAAACCAGCGGCATTGAGTTTTTGAAGTGCTTTGATGGAGGTGTCAAAAACCCCCGAACCTCTTTGGCGGTCGGTTTTATTGCGTTTGTAAAAAGGTAATGAAGAAACTATATGCACTTGGTGTTTGGCAAAAAACTCAGGCAAGTCGTAGTATTTTTTGTTGGCCAAGATAATCGTGAGATTGGAACGTACTATAATTTCTTTGACCTGCGTTGTGGCTCTGATTTTCTCCACAAACCAGCGAAAATCAGGATGCATTTCGGGTGCTCCTCCTGTTAAATCTAATGTTTCAATTCTTTCCGTTTGCATCACTGCAATGCATTCTTGCATGGTCTGACGTGACATCATTTCTTTTCTGTCGGGACCCGCATCCACATGACAATGGGCACACACTTGATTGCACATATACCCCATGTTGATTTGAAGTATTTGCAGCAGACTGGGCTTTATTTCTTCAATGTGGTGGGCTTGTAATTTTTGCTTGAAAGTAGGCAAGATCCCTGTTTTAAAAATGCTGTTGGACAAAACCTCCAATTGCTTTTCTGTTTTTGAGAGCGCGCTTTTTCTCGCCTTTAGTGATTTTGTAGCCATTACATACTGAGTTGATCGTGACGATTCATCATTTGTACTCCGTGCACTAAAACAGCCCCTCCTTTGATTGCTGCTCCCACATGGACGGCTTCCATCATCTCCTCTTTTTCAATCCCTCGTTGTAGTCCGTCTTTGGTGTAGGCATCGATGCAATATGGGCATTGGACAACATGCGCCACCGCCAAAGCAATCAGTGATTTCTCACGTGCTGAGAGCTCTCCTTCTTCAAATACTTTATTGTAGTATTCAAAAAACCGATCTCCCAACTCTTTATTCCATTGGGTGATGTCACCAAATTTTTTCAAGTCTTCGGGATTGTAATATTCTTTTTTCATCTGTTCCAATTTTTTTGGGTATTTGTCTAAAATAGAAATTTTTAGGGGTTGAATTTTCAATAATCTCTAAACTTTAACATTATCTCGTCATTTAAGGCTTTGAAATTCTAAAGGTTCTTTTTAATATTGATATCAGATGCCTCAATAATGATTTCCCTAAAAACTTGGAATGCTTTCGTAGACTTGATATTCCCAAGAGTTTGTATAGGTTGTAAACGTCACTTGAACTTTTATGGGAAAATATTATGCATTGGTTGCCGTCTCGATTTACCCTAAACCCATTTTCAAAAAAACCGAAAAAACCCTTTATTTCAAAAGTTAAAATTGAATTTTCCATTAGAAAATGCCTCAGCGCTCTTCTACTTTGAAAAAGAGGGGAAAGTAGCCCAAATGATTCATCAATTTAAATATTTAGATCAGCGTCATTTGGGAGTTTACCTAGGTCACTGGCTGGGGGACACCCTTTTGGAAAGTTCCAATCTAAAAAAAGTGGATGGCATCATTCCGGTTCCGCTTCATCCGTCAAAAAAGAGAAAAAGAGGGTACAACCAAGCAGCAATAATAGCAGGGGCTTTATCGGAAAAACTGAAAGTTCCCCTTGTAAAGAAGACCTTAATTCGTGTAAAGCGAACACAATCTCTAGCACAGATTGGATATGACGAGCGCTGGAGAGAAGTCGATCAAGCCTTTGAATTCAACAAGCCCCTCCCCAAAGAAATGAAGCATGTGCTTTTGTTCGATGACGTCATCACCACGGGAACAACCCTTACCGCTTGTGCCCGCGCACTTTTAAAAAAGAATCCCTTAAAATTGAGTATCGTTTCACTTGCCTGTAGGTTGTAAGAGGAATATTGTGTTATTTTGTTGGGAATTTAAAAAGCATGACTCGACGCGCTCTTCTTTTTCTTTCCGCACTACTCCTTTTACTATTAGTACAGTGTGCTAAAAGAGCTTCTCCTACAGGAGGACCCAGAGACAGCATTCCACCAAGATTGATCAATGCTTCGCCTAAACTCAACACGACTTTTTTCGATAAGGAAGGGTTTACACTCACTTTTGATGAATACGTATCTTTAAAAGACGTGAGTAAACAACTTATCGTTTCCCCACCTTTAAACTCCACACAATACAAAGTATATCCAACTACAGGGGCTTCAAAAAAGATTTCTTTAGAATTGAAAGACAGCCTAATGGAAAACACGACCTACACGTTCAATTTTGGAGAAGCCATTGTCGATTTTAACGAATCCAATCCAACCCCCTTTTTAACCTATACCCTTTCCACTGGGGCAACTATAGACTCCCTCTACATCAAAGGCAGGGTCAAAGATGCTTTTGAAAAAGATACGGAAACCTTTATCTCGTTACAGCTCTACCCTGTGGACAGCATCTATAAAGATTCGACCATATATACCAACAAACCGCTCTATGTCACCAGCACATTGGACACTACGGTGTATCGATTTCAAAATTTGAGAGCAGGAAAATACAACCTTATTGCGTTACAGGATCAAGCAGGAAATTATCTTTTCGACCAAAGTGTTGATAAAATTGGGTATGTGGATCAGCTTATAGAACTTCCTCAAGACTCGATCATTGACCTACGTATTTTTAAAGAACGAACCAATTTTGCATGGGACGCCCCCTATTTTATAAATGACCATCACGTTGTACTAGCCTATTACGGAGACTATCTAGACGAATCTTTTGAAATGATTAGTGAAGTTCCAGAAAGCTTTGAGTCTTTGGTGACTAAAAACAGAGAGAAAGACAGTTTGGATTATTGGTTCCGAGGAGCTGCACTAGATTCGATAAAATTTAAATTGGAAATTCAAGATACCCTGAGAACCAAAACCGCTTTTTTAAAAGAACCCATCAAAGATTCATTGGTCATTACTCAATTTAAAAAGGGGAGCTTGAGACTCAAGGAGAAGTTTGAGTTGGCAAGCAATCTCCCGATCACCGGAATCAATTCAGATCGCGTTTTAGTGACCAATGTGGATACCCTGCCTGTAGCTGCTTCACTGGAAATTCTCGAAAATTATGATCGCGTCAAAGTGGATTTCGAAGTCTTACCTAGCGATCGCTATGAGATCACCCTTTTACCCAACGCCTTAGAAGATTTTTGGGGACAAACTCATGATACTTTGGTTTTTAAAACCTCTACCAAAAAAATAGAAGACTATGGAAATATTTTTCTCCGAGTACAGCATGATTCTCCCCATCCTTATATTCTTGAGTTAATTAAAAGCGATAAAGTTGTTCGTCGCTACGACCGTCCTATCGCTGGAAATAACTATCGTTTTGAGTTGCTGGATGCTGGAAAATATACCGTTCGTCTCATCGAGGATGTTAATGCAAATAGACAATGGGACACTGGGAATTATCTCCAAAAAATACAACCTGAAAAGGTGATCTATTATTGGAAAGAAATTGATTTGAGAGCAAACTGGGACATGAACGAAACCTTCAACACAAGTCAAAATTATCTCGATCTTCCAGAAAGCGCAACTGTTTCCGGTGTGCTTGCAGTTCCAGACAATCCAACTCAGCCGTAAGGGCTTCTTCCTCTGAAGAAACCGTTCCAGAAACCAATTTGCCCAGAGGGTCGTAAATCGCAGTATGCCCGGGATACTCCAAGCCTTTTTCATCTGAACCTATACGATTGACTCCCGCCACAAAACACATATTCTCAATGGCACGCGCTTGAAGTAGCGTATCCCAAGCATTGATCCTTGGTGCGGGCCAATTGGCTACAAAAATCAAAAGATCATAATTTGTGGTATTTCGATTCCAAACGGGAAAACGCAAGTCATAACAAATCCGCAAACAGATCTTCCAACCTTTGTATTCAAACAAGCCGGAATTGGTTCCTGCCGAATACGCTTTATCCTCCCCTGCTAGAGTAAAGGTGTGTCGTTTGTCGTACAATGCTACAGGCCCCTTTGGACCTACCATCACAAATCGATTGAAAAATTTTCCTTCTTCTTCAATCACCAAACTACCTCCCAAAAGAACGTCCCATTGGGCAGCCCAGGATTGCATCCACTGGATCGTAATCCCGTTCATAGATTCTGATACCAAATGTGAATTCATAGTAAACCCTGTACTAAATAATTCTGGAAGCAAGACGATGTCTGCAGTTGGGTTCAATCGATCGAAATGCCGATCGATATAGACTCTGTTTTTACCCGCATTTTCCCAAAAAAGAGGGATTTGCAGAGCAGTGACATTTAGTTTTGTTTTCATAGCTGGAGTTCGCAATAAAAAATAAGGTTTTACTTCATTATTTATTTATCTTTAAATGTAATCGAAAACCCTTTTGAACACGTGAAAATAACGATAAAATTTACATTACTCTTCTTACTGATAAGCGCGCTCGCCTTGGGACAAACCTATTTCCCACCTGCTAATGGCACACCCTGGGAACAACGTACTCCAGAAGAATTCAAAATAAAAAGTACACGTTTGGGGGCTGCTATCACCTATGCCCAAGAAAATGAGTACAGCGGAGCCAAGGACTTGCGCATTGCAATCTATAAAGGTTTTGAACGCGAACCCTATCATCAGATTTTAGGTCCTACCAAAAAGCGCGAAGGTCCCGCTGGAATAATTTTAAAAGACGGATATATCATTGCCTCTTGGGGAGACACCCAAAGGGTAGATATGACCTTTAGTGTTACAAAAAGTTACCTGTCCACCGTGGCGGGTCTGGCCGTAGATCGAGGTATGTTCAAACCTCAGGATCGAGTTGTAGATTTGATTTGGGATACCACTTTTGACGGGGCTCACAACCAACAAATCCGTTGGGAACATTTGTTAAATCAGTCTTCGGATTGGTCTGGAACCCTTTGGGGAGGACACGACTGGGCAGACCGCCCCCCAAGTGAAGGAGGAATAGACGATTGGAAAAACAGAAGTTACCACACCCCCGGAACCCATTTTGAATACAATGATGTACGGGTGAATGTACTTGCCTATTCACTTCTAAATGTATGGCGGAAACCACTACCTCAGGTTTTAAAAGAAAATCTTATGGATTTCATAGGAGCCAGCCCTACTTGGCGGTGGCATGGATACAAAAACTCTTGGATAGAGTTGGATGGTAGTCGGATGCAATCTGTTTCAGGAGGTGGACACTCGGGGGGTGGGCTGTTCATCAACACCAAAGATCACGCACGCTTTGGTCTCTTGTTTTTAAACCAAGGAAATTGGGAGGGAAAACAACTCCTCAGCAAACAATGGATTCAAGAGGCAACGAAGTCTTCCCTGGCTCAAGTGAATTACGGTTATATGTGGTGGCTCAATAAAAAAGGAACTGATCGGTATTGGGAAGGAGTCCCTGAAAACGTGTTTTATGCCGCAGGCTTTGGAGGAAATTTTATCATTATTCTCCCAGACCAAAACGTAGTCGTCGTCACCCGTTGGTTAGAACCTAGTCAAGTGGGAAGTTTTATGAAAAAAGTAATGGATGCTCTCCCCTAAAGCACTAGTTTTTGATATGGACGGGACCTTGGTCGATAATATGTCGTATCACAAAAAGTCCTGGATCGATCTCTTTGAATACCACAAGCTGGATTTAGACTACGAAACCTTTGACCGCAAGTATCACAAAGGCTCGCTGGTGGAAATCATGGCACGGTTGTTTCCTCATATTTCCGATGAGGAAGAACTTTTTCGCATGGGGAGTTATAAGGAAGCTCTGTATCGAGATCTCTACCGACCCCATGTAAAAGCTCTTGGAGGATTGCTTCCCTTTTTAAAAAAAATCCAAGCCCAAAATTTACCAATGGGAATTGCTACGATGGGGGATCAGCACAACATTGATTTTATTTTTAAAGCCTTGGATCTGGATTCCTTTTTCCATTCTACTACGGGGGGACATCAAGTAAAACATGGGAAACCCCATCCCGAGATTTTTCTCACTGCCGCCCAAAAATTAGGAATTCCCCCAAAAGACTGTTTGGCCTTTGAAGACAGCCGCTCGGGAGTCACTGCTGCAAAAGCTGCTGGGATGCAGGTCATAGGGATCCGTACGATGCTTGATAAAAAAACACTTTTAGAGTTGGGATGTATTCAGGTCATCGAAAATTACAGTTCTTTGAGCCTGCCCTAAGTAAAAGTTTTTATTTTTAGCTACTTTTAAATTCCCTTATTGATCTACTACCATGAAAAACCTAAGCTTTAACAATAAAAAATTTGTACTCGTACAAAACTCCAAAACAGGAAAAGTAAATTCTGAAACCTTGTTTTTCTACAAACAAGAGCGAGATTTAGTAACTGCTGATTATCAAGGAGGAACCGTACGGTATGGTAAAATCATTGCGCTCTTAGAAAATGACAAACTAGATATGCTGTATCAATGTGTAACTGATGAGGGGCAACTCAAAGCAGGAAAAGCGCTAGCAACAGTGTCTTTTACCGAAAGTCAAAAGATTAGATAAAATTGAATTGGGAGTGGATCACTGGTGAAATTTCAAGAGGTAATTCTGAATATATTGAAATTTAAAATCGAAAAATAAATCACTATTTCTAATTCTAAATGAATGAATCTTCCACACTTCACTTTTTTATTAGGTCTTATTGTAGTAGCCTGCTTAACCTATTTTCTACATGAGTGCGCACATGGTCTGGCTTACTTCTATTTTGAAATTGATTTCGACTTAAAATTGAATACAATTGTTCTTCAAAAAGACAACCTCTTTCTAACTCAATTTCAAAAGAGTGTGATTTATGGAAGTGGTGTCGGTTTTACATTTTTACAAGGGGCAACAGGCTTTTTGTTGGTTAAAAAAGATTCTTCTAATTTTGGGTTTTTACTCTTACTGTCAGCAGCTGTATTCCGTTGGGCAGCAACTCTCCAAGGAATTTGGACAGGTAGTGACGAAATACAAATGAGCTTAGCAATGGGTCTGCCCACGACATTCTGGCCTCTTCTTGTTTCCCTGTCTTTTCTTATAATGGTGATTTATTCCAAAAGAAAAATGGCTGTTTCTAACTAAAAGTTATTTGGAGTAAGTTCCCTCTTTCTTTTGGTTACTTATTTATTTAGTTTAATGTAGGAAAACAGTACTAGTAAACCCTTTTGGGTAAAAAAACCGTAAAAAAAATGAAAAAAACAGTCTTACTCACAGTAGCCAGTAAAGGCATAGGTAGAGCTTTAGCCCAAAAAATGTTAAGCAAAGGATATTATGTTATTGGCACAAGCAGGACCCAAAGTTTTGACTTCAATCACAAAAACTTTTTCCCGTTAAAACTAGATCTTTCTGATCCCAGAAGTATTGAAAATACTCATAAGAATATTTTCACAAATTTTGATTGTATTGATATTTTAATCAACAATGCTGGAATTGGCCCCGATCTAGACACCGAAAATCCAAAGAGAGATTCTTTTAGCCAAACGTTTGATGTTAACGTTAGCGGTACTTTTTTTTTACAGAACCCCTTATTGAATGGTAAAGGTTTACCCCTTCAAACTCGCGGATAAATATTCACGATTCATCCTAGCGATGTTTTCCAGTGAAATTCCTTTAGGACATTCTACCTCACAAGCACCGGTATTGGTGCAATTTCCAAAGCCTTCTTCGTCCATTTGTTTGACCATGCTTAGGACGCGGTCGGTGGCTTCTACTTTTCCTTGTGGGAGCAATGCATACTGAGACACTTTGGCTGAAACAAACAACATCGCAGAGGCGTTTTTACAAGTGGCTACACAAGCCCCACAGCCGATACAGGTCGCTGCGTCAAATGCTTTGTCCGCATCGTGTTTGTCGATTGGAATCGCGTTGGCATCTTGGGTGTTCCCCGAAGTGTTTACGGAAACAAAACCGCCCGCTTGCTGTACTCGATCGAAAGCAGAACGATCTACGGTTAAATCTTTGATTACTGGGAAAGCTTCGGCACGAAAGGGTTCAATAGTGATCGTATCTCCATCTTTAAACTTTCTCATGTGCAGTTGACAGGTCGTTACCAAACGATCGGGACCGTGTGCTTCTCCATTGATAAACATCGAACACATCCCGCAGATTCCCTCACGACAGTCGTGATCAAATGCTACAGGTTCTATCCCTTGCGTCATAAGTTGTTCATTCAACACGTCCATCATTTCTAAGAAAGACATATCTGGTGAAACCTCTTCCATTTTGTAGGTTTCCATTTTTCCTTTGGCTTGCGAATTGGCTTGACGCCAAACTTTTAATGTCAAATTCATAGTTCTAGTTTATTGGCTTAACAACTATTTATACGATCTTGTTTTTACTTCAATTTCCTCATAGTTCAACTCCTCTTTGTGAAGTTTTGCTTTTGCGGGTACTCCTTTATATTCCCAGGCAGAGACAAACGTAAAGTTTTCATCATCCCGCAGGGCTTCTCCTTCGGGTGTTTGAGATTCTTCACGGAAATGTCCCCCGCACGACTCGGTGCGTTCTAGCGCATCTTTGGCAAACAACTCGCCCAGCTCTAAAAAGTCTGCAACACGCCCTGCTTTGGCCAATTGTTCGTTGAATTCGTCTGCTTTGCCAGGAACATTGACGTTTTTGTAGAAGTCCTCGCGCAGTTCTTGGATTTCTTTGATGGCTTCTTTAAGTTCCTTTGCATTTCGGGACATACCACATTTGTTCCACATGATTTTACCCAGCTTTCTGTGGTAATAGTCCACTGAGTTTTTCCCTTTGTTACTGATAAAACCTTCAATTTGTGCTTTTACAGCTGCCTCGGCTTTTTCAAATTCGGGAAGTTGGGTGTCAATCGGCCCCGTACGGATATCGTCTGCGAGATAATCGCCAATGGTATAGGGTAAAACAAAATATCCATCTGCCAAACCTTGCATAAGTGCAGAAGCTCCAAGGCGGTTGGCACCGTGGTCTGAAAAGTTGGCCTCACCAATAGCATAACAGCCTTGAATAGTGGTCATCAAATTGTAATCTACCCATACCCCACCCATGGTGTAATGCACCGCAGGATAAATCATCATCGGAGTTTCATACGGATCTTGGTCAACAATTTTTTCATACATCTGGAACAAGTTCCCGTATTTGGAACGGACTACAGTTTGTCCTAATTTTTTTACTAAAACAGCATCGTTTTCGTCCAAGCCTTTTACATGGGCTTGCTCTTTTCCATAGCGCATGATGGCTGCAGCAAAATCCAAATACACAGCTTCTCCCGTTTTGTTTACTCCAAAACCAGCATCACAGCGTTCTTTTGCAGCGCGGGAAGCTACGTCACGGGGAACCAAATTTCCAAAGGCAGGGTAGCGTCGTTCTAGATAGTAATCCCGATCTTCCTCAGCAAGCTCTGTGGGTTTTAATTTCCCTTCGCGAATGGCTTTGACGTCTTCTAATTTTTTAGGTACCCAAATGCGTCCGTCGTTTCGGAGTGATTCCGACATCAAGGTCAACTTGGACTGGTGATCTCCAGAAACAGGAATACAGGTGGGGTGAATTTGAGTAAAACAAGGGTTGGCAAAGTGCGCTCCTTTTTTATGAATTTTCCAAGAAGCAGAAACATTACTCCCCATCGCATTGGTGGAAAGAAAGAAAACATTTCCATAGCCTCCCGAAGCGATGACTACCGCATGAGCTCCATGGCGCTCAATTTTTCCATTGACTAAGTTTCGTGTAATGATTCCACGTGCCTTCCCGTCCACCACTACGACATCCATCATCTCATGGCGGTTGTACATTTTGATTTTACCTCGACCAATTTGACGGTTCATTGCAGAGTAGGCTCCTAAAAGCAACTGCTGTCCTGTTTGTCCTTTGGCGTAAAAAGTACGGGAAACCAAAACCCCTCCAAAAGAACGGTTGTCCAACAATCCACCGTAATCCCGAGCAAAAGGAACCCCTTGGGCAACACACTGGTCAATGATATTGGTAGACACTTCGGCCAATCGGTGAACATTGGCTTCTCGAGAGCGGTAGTCACCTCCTTTGATGGTATCGTAAAACAAACGATAGGTTGAGTCTCCGTCTCCTTGATAATTTTTTGCTGCATTGATTCCTCCTTGGGCAGCAATAGAGTGTGCGCGTCTCGGGGAATCTTGAAAACAAAAGGTTTTGACATTATAACCCAGTTCTGCAAGGGTAGCAGAAGCAGAAGCACCCGCCAGTCCTGTTCCCACCACAATCACATCAATCAAACGTTTGTTTGCAGGGCTTACTAAATTGATTTTGCCTTTGTGGTTATTCCACTTGTCCGCAACGGGTCCTTCAGGAATTTTTGAATCTAGCTTAGCCATATTAAAATGCAGTTAAATGATGAAACAATGCAATAAAAACAAACCCTAAGGGTACCACTAATGAAAAAGCAGTGGTGAATGATTTTAAAGCTTTAGAATATTTATTGTTGATTCCAACCGACTGGAACGAAGAAGCAAAGCCGTGCAGCAAGTGTAAACTTAAAAACACAAAAGAAAGGGCATAGATCCCCACACGAACTGGGCTTTCAAATTTATGAACCAGTTCTTCAAAATAACGGTCTGGATTGAGCGGTAAGACCTCCACATATTTGTAATTCATCTCGGGAACCCAAAAATCGTAGAAGTGCAAGCCCAAGAAGGACAAAATCACAATCCCCGAATAAATCATATTTCGGGACATCCAAGAGGCGTTGGTACCTCCTTTGTAGTTGGCGTATTTTACCCCTCGAGATTTTGAATTTTTGAGCTCCAAAACAAACCCCATAACGAAATGGAAAAGGACACCAAAAATCAAAATAGGTTGAAGAATAAATTGTACTATGGGGTTGTTCCCCATAAAATGAGATACTTGATTGAAAAGCGATTCACTAAAAACTGAAAGCAAGTTGATACTGAAGTGTTGTGTTAAAAACAGTACTAGAAAAATCCCAGAAAGTGCCATGGTTACTTTTCTTCCGATCGAAGAGGCAGTCAAAGTCATAAGTTTTCAATTTGTTTTACAAAATTACGGCATAAACCCATAGCAGCAAACCGCTTTATCTAATTTTTATACTTTATAAATAAAGAAAAAGTAAATTTTACTTTTTTGTTGAATATCCCCTATAAAATCATTCTTAAAAGGGGGGGTTGGTTAAACAAATGGGGTTTTAAAAAACTGTTATCTTCGTAAAAAATCACAACATGAAGTACCTACCCCTCTCCAGCTCTTTTTATCGTAAAAACCGAAAGGCGTTTATGGGTCATATGAAACCCAAGAGTCTCGCAATTTTTAATTCGAATGATATTTATCCCGTCAGTGCAGACTGTGTCCTTCCCTTTGAGCAACACCGCGATATTTTTTACCTGTCAGGAGTGGATCAGGAGGAAAGCATTTTGGTCTTGTTTCCCGACACCGTAGAATCCAAGCACAGAGAGATTCTTTTTGTTCGAAAAACGAATGCGCATATTGCTGTATGGGAAGGTGCTAAACTCAGCAAAGAAGAAGCAAGTGCACTAAGTGGTGTACCAACTGTGTATTGGTTAGACGATTTTAAAGCTGTTTTTCAAGAACTCAGTACTCAGTGCGAAACGTTTTATTTTAACACTAACGAGCATTACCGACAAGCTGTGGAAACAGAAACCAGAGAGGATCGCTTTATCAAGTGGTGTAAAAAGCATTATCCGGCGCACGCTGTGGCAAAGAGCAATCCCATATTACAACAATTGCGATCGGTAAAGGATGCTGAAGAAATTGAACAATTGCAAAGAGCCTGCGACATTACGGAAAGGGGTATTCGTCGAGTAGTATCGTTTTTGAAGCCCGAGGTTTGGGAATATGAGATCGAGGCTGAGTTGGTCCATGAGTTCCTCCGAAATCGCTCCAAGGGTTTTGCCTATGAACCCATTATTGCGTCGGGAGCCAATGCCAATGTATTGCACTATACCGTAAACAATCAGCAGTGTAAAGCGGGAGATTTGGTCTTGATGGATGTCGCTGCAGAATACGGAAATTACTCGGCAGATCTAACACGAACCTTCCCCGTTTCTGGGACTTATACCCCCCGCCAAAAGAAAGTCTATAATGCCGTTTTGAGAGTAAAAAACGAAGCTACAAAACTTTTGGTCCCCGGCACGCTCTGGAAAGAATTCCATGTGGAAGTAGGGAATCTGATGACCTCCGAACTTTTGGGACTAGGTCTTTTGGACAAAGCGGATGTTCAAAATGAAACTCCTGAAAAACCGGCCTACAAAAAATATTTTATGCACGGGACAGCGCACCACTTAGGACTCAACACCCACGACTATGGGCTACTCCACTTGCCCATGGAGCCCAATATGGTGTTTACCGTAGAACCTGGAATTTATATCCCCGAAGAAGGGTTTGGAGTCCGTTTAGAAGACGACGTGGTGATCCAAAAAACAGGAGCCCCCCTAAATCTGATGGAAAACATTCCCATAGAAATAGAAGAAATAGAAAGTCTGATTAATGCATAAAAAAAGCCACCCCAAGGGTGGCTTTTTACACTAATTATTCGTCTTAGGCAGTGGCAGTTTTTACATTGCCCTTTTGCCAGAAATAGAGTATGGTAAATAAGATGATTAGAATCGCTGGAAAAGAAATCATATAGGTTAAGGTTTGTTGTCCTGCGGCTAATTCCAGTTCTGTTCCCGTTAGTCCTAAAGCGCTTTGTGTTTCCCGTGAGCTGTCAATCCATGAACCGATAATGGGTTGAAAAATGGATGAGGAAAACATTCCCATTCCCCCTACTATGGACATTCCTAAAGCGCCACTAGCAGGGATTTTTTCTGCTACAAAACCGATCATATTAGGCCAGAAATAACAAATCCCCAAGGCAAAAAAGACAGCAGCAACATAGACCATTCCTCCGGTTTGAGTACTGAATAAAAAGATACCTATAGCTGCCAAAACTGCAGAACCTAACAGTACACCTGTTTGGTCCAAACGATGTACGATATCCCCTCCAAAATAACGTCCTACTGCCATTAGTCCGGTAATTAAGGCCAGGATGACCATAGGCTGGGCACCACTATTGGCCATGATTAAACTGGTCCACTGTTGGGGTCCAAATTCAGAAATAGCAGTAAGTGCCATACAGGCCAAAATAAAAATATAAATGGGTGAAGACATCGCTTTAAAATTTTCTCCAATGGAAGTGGCTGCTTGAACTTTTGGTTTGGGAAATTCTTGTCCCATAAAGAAATAAGCGTAAATAAGGGTAGGAATCATGATAATCCAAATTTGTGCTTGCCATCCCAAAGCCGCATCAGTCATGAATTTGGATACCAAACTCCCCAATACAATCCCACCAGGGAACCACATGTGGAAGCGGTTGAGTAGGGTATTCATTTTCTTACCTTCATAGGCGTCTGCAATCATCGGATTACAAGCTGCTTCAGTACATCCATTCCCGATTCCGATAAGCAATGTTGAAAGAAGTAAGCCTGTATAACCCCCAGAATAAATTGTGAAAATAATCCCTAAAGTGTGCGTAATAAAAGCAAATTGCATAATGCGCTTGGGACCTATGGTGTGATAAAAAAGGCCTCCCAAAATCATGGAAATGGGAAAACCCAAAAACCACATGGAATTGATAAAACCTAGTTGTTGTCCATCTAAAAGAAATTCCTCTCCAAGTTGAGGTAAAATCCCCGCTCGGATACTAAATGAAAAGGCAGTTGTTATTAGGGCAAAACAACTACCATAGAAGAGTCTGTTTGAATTTGTCATTGTTAAGTTTGTTTCAATTTGTATCCTTAAAGATATAGGATTTTATAAAACAAGGGCAAAATGAACTGAACTTAATCCGGTTTCTACTCTTTTTGTTTAGTGACAGCCACAGTCCGAGTCACAACTTTTATTGATGGTTGTTTTATTCTTAAACAAAACTTTACGGAACAGAAAAAGTAGGGCACTAGCTCCAGAAAGAATAACCAAAAGGGGTTGTATGTTCTCCATTAGGCTAAAATTTGATAGGTTGAAAAGGCTACAAGATACGCCAATAGGGTCATCCCAAAAAGCTGTACCATGGGCCATTTCCAGGAATTGGTTTCTTTTCGAACCACCGCTAAGGTACTCATACATTGCATGGCAAAAGCGTAAAAGAGCATTAGAGAAATCCCACTAGCCAAGTTAAAAAGAGGGCTTCCATCTTTCCGTACCTCTGAAGCCATACGGTTTTTTATGGTGTCTTCGGAATCGCTCTCCACACTGTAAATTGTTGCCAGTGTTCCCACAAAAACTTCTCGTGCAGCAAACGAACTGATCAGTGCAATTCCTATCTTCCAATCGTAGCCAAGAGGTGAAATGACAGGTTCTATCGTTTTTCCTAAAATTCCGATGTAGGAATGTTCCAATTTGTAGGCATTTGTTTTGATTTCCAAATCGGTGTCGTTTAGTTCGGGATAATCTTGTTGAACAATTTGTTCGGCTTGGTTAAAGTCTTTTCCAGGACCGTATGAGGCCATAATCCAAAGCAAAATAGAAATAGCTAAAATAATTTTTCCCGCCTCGGCAACAAAAGTTCGAGTTTTTTCCCAAACGGTTATTCCCACATTTTTTAGCAAAGGCAATTTGTAATTTGGCATTTCTACTATAAAATAACTCTTGGCTTGTATGTCTAGTGTTTTACTTAAAATCCAAGCTGCCAAGAGGGCCATACCAAAACCAACTAAGTATAAAAACATCAGCATCAGCCCTTTGTAACTCAATCCAAGAAGCGACCCTTCTGGAATCACCAAAGCAATGAGAATGGCATAGACTGGCAATCGGGCGGAACAGGTCGTAAAGGGGGTCACCAAGATTGTAATCAGGCGTTCTTTCCAGTTTTCAATATTTCGGGTAGCCATGACCGCAGGTATGGCACAGGCAGTTCCTGAAATTAGCGGGATCACACTTTTTCCATTAAGTCCAAAACGACGTAACCCCCGATCCATCAAAAACACCACACGACTCATATAGCCCGTTTCTTCAAGTATGGAAATAAAGAGAAAGAGAAAGGCAATCTGTGGAATAAAAATGACAATTCCCCCCAAACCTGGGACAATCCCCTGAGTCAAAAGGTCTGTAAAAACTCCTGCAGGTAGTTTTTCGCTTAAGATTTGACTCAAAGAAGCAAAGCTGGAATCGATAAAATCTTGAGGAATACTACTCCAACTAAAAATAGATTGGAAAATGGTCATCAGGATGACAAAGAAAATAACATAGCCCCAAAATTTATGAATCAAAACTCGGTCAAAACGACTTCTCAGGTCTGTGGCTGCGGCACGGTCTATGTTAAGGCCTTGTTTCAATACCTGATTGATAAATTGGTATCTTTTTACGGTTTCTTTTTGTTGAAGGCGTTTGAGATTGGAGGGAGATGCGGTTTTAAAGTCGGTGGCATCCGAAACTCGTTTTCGGTCTAGTTTAGCAAAATTGACATCTTGTGTAATGACCAGCCACAATTTGTAAAGCGACTGATTGGGGAAGATTTTTTCCAGATTTTGAAAATAGGCTTCATCTATTGTGTTGATCGAAATGGTGGCAGCAGTGGACAGTTGTCTGTAGTCAATGATCATTTTTTTAAGTTCCTCCAGGCCTTTCTTCTCCCGTGTACTCACCACTGCTATTTTGGTATCCAACGCCTCTTCTAGAAGAGCGATATCCAGTGTGATCCCTTTGCGTTTCATCTGGTCAGCCATATTGATGACCAACAGCGTGGGAATCCCTAAATCCTTAACTTGTGTAAACAGCAGTAGATTGCGCTTTAAGTTTTCTACATCGGTGACAACCACCGCAACATCAGGAAAATCTTTGCTGTTTCTGTTGAGTAAAAGCTCGATTACCACACTTTCATCCATCGATGATGCGTTGAGACTGTAGGTTCCCGGAAGGTCCAATACATGCCCCTTAGTGGTTCGGTCTAGCTTACAAATTCCTTCTTTCTTTTCGACAGTAATTCCCGGATAGTTTCCTACTTTTTGAGACAAGCCCGTCAATGCATTAAATACGGAAGTCTTCCCCGTATTTGGATTTCCCAACAATGCGATATTAAGGGCTTTACTCATGCACTAGTCGATTAAACGAACAAATATGTCTTTGGCTGTTTCTTTGCGGATGGCCAAATGAGACTCGTCTATTTTGATGTATAAGGGATCGTTAAAAGGTGCATTCTGAATCAGGGAGATAGCGCTGCCTGGCAGACATCCCATTTCAATGAGCTTGAGAGGAAGTTTGTCTGTTTCAATTGTTTCGATTTCTGCTTGCTCACCTATTTTGAGCTCATCCAGTGGAATCATTATTTAGAATGATTTTAAAGAACAAAAGTAGGGAAATTACCCACTTAAAATTAGGTTCTGCAAAAAAAAATTAGGGAAGGGGATATTCTTGTTGTAAAAGTACGATATCGGAAAGTAATGTTTCCACAGCTACCGTATCGGTTCCATCGTAAAACCCACGGATGCGTTTTTCAGGATCTACCAGTACAAAATTTTCAGTATGAATCATGTCATGGGGGCCTCCGTCTCCGTCATTTTTTACTGCGAGGTAGGATTTTCGGGCGAGTTCATAAATCTGCTTTTTGTCTCCAGTGAGCAAATTCCATTTGGAATCTATCACTCCTTTTTCCAGGGCGTATTTTTTTAATTGGGCAACAGAATCAATTTGGGGAGTTACGCTAAAAGAAAGCAATCCGACTTGATCGTTTTCTTTTAAAGCTTCTTGAAGCAGGCCCATATTGGCAGTCATTTTTGGGCATATCGTAGGGCAAGTTGTGAAAAAAAAGTCTGCTACATAGATTTTATTTTTATACGCCTTTTGAGTAATGGTTGCTCCGTTTTGGTTGGTCAAAGAGAACGGAGCAATTTTATGGTACTTTTTTACATGTTGTAAACTGCTGTCCACCAATTCGTAGTTCACCATTGCAGGCTGATAAATTGGCAGTCGTTCTTCGGGAGTGAGTGCGTTGTAAAACAGGGCTAAAATTACCAAGGAAACTCCTACTGAAATTCCTAAAAAGGTTTTATACCGGTCAAAAAATGTCTTCATAAATTCAAATCCTAATGTAAATTTAGCGGTTTTACATACGATGCCGAAATGGAAAGTCCAAAAAGTGGCTTAAAAGCGGGATCATATTTTTATTATGCATCCTATTGTACTACTTTTGCTGGAATCAAAAATTGAATATGAGTCCATTTGTTGTTAAAGCTATTCAGTTGCTTATGAGTCTATCTTTGTTGATTGTACTTCACGAACTGGGTCATTTTATTCCAGCGCGTCTTTTTAAAACACGTGTGGAAAAATTCTTTTTATTCTTTGATGTAAAGTTTGCTCTTTTTAAGAAAAAAATTGGGGAAACCACCTACGGTATCGGGTGGTTGCCTTTGGGAGGCTATGTGAAAATTTCAGGGATGATCGATGAAAGCATGGATAAAGAGCAAATGCTACAACCTCCACAACCTTGGGAATTTCGTTCCAAACCGGCTTGGCAACGTTTGATTATCATGCTGGGTGGGGTGACGGTAAACCTTATTTTGGGTTTTCTTATTTATATGATGATCCTCTTTGTATGGGGTAAATACACTTTAGCTTCAGAAGAATTGCCTTTAGGAATGGAGCCCTCCCCTGTGGTTTCTCAGTTGGGCTTTGAAGTAGGAGATCAAATCCTGACCGTGGATGGAAAAGAACTGGAAAATGTGATGGAAATCAATAAATATTTTCTTTTGCGCGATGTCTCCGAAGTCACGTTAAGAAGAGAAAACGGCACGAAAACCACTCTGTCAATTCCCGAAGATATAGGTTCACAGATGTTTGAATCGGGAGAGATGTTCCCTTTCACACCCGTTGTCCCTGCAGTTTTAGACAGTATTATTCCCAACTCCCCTGCGTCTCTTGCTGGTCTTCAGTCCGATGATAAGATTTTGAATCTAAACGGAACTCCGATTTCCAACTGGACAGATTTTAAAAATTCGATGACGGAAACTTCTAGAACCCTTCAGTTGGTTTACGAACGCAATCGATCTATAGACACCTTATCACTTACTACTTCTGAAGATGGTACTATGGGGGTCTATCCCAAATCAAATGTGTCCTTTAAGCTGGAAACCTTGACCCTGAGTGAGAGCATAGTAGAAGGTTTTGACTATGGATACTGGACGCTGAGAGACTATGTGGCTCAGTTTAAGTATATTTTTACTTCCAAAGGGGCTTCTCAATTGGGCGGCTTTGGAGCTATTGGAAATATGTTTCCAAGTCAGTGGAACTGGAAAGGTTTTTGGTCCAGTACGGCACTGATTTCGATTATTCTAGCCTTTATGAATATTCTGCCCATTCCTGCATTGGACGGCGGGCATGTCATGTTTTTATTTTACGAAATCGTAACCGGTCGTAAACCCAATGACAAGTTTATGGAATACGCTCAAATGTTTGGCTTCTTTTTATTACTGGCGCTAGTTCTTTACGCCAATGGGAATGACTTGTTTCGAGCGTTCTTTAGTTAGTCGTTTCCGGTGCTTTGTAATCAATTTGAAATAAAACTTCGTTTTTTCGATTGATGAGTTTGTAGGGAGAATTGTAAACCAGCACTACAGGATCTCCTTGCAATGATATCTGGTGGGCTGCTGCTATTTGTTGCACTTCTTTTATTGCCTTTTTAGTAACCCAGTCTAGGGCGTAGCCTCCGAACGCATAGGCAATAAAATATCCAGGTTGGGACTCATAAACGTTCACTTCAGCGGACAAAGGACTGGGAGTCTGTTCTTTGGTAAAAGCACGAGGTAGTACAAACTCCATGACCTCTTTACCCTCCTCTTTTTGCATATAAACGGGTGTGGTCATTGCAATTTTTTGTCCCAACTGATTCTTCCCTGAGATGTATCCGAACAAGGCCCCAAAACCGCCCGCGCGATTGGCTTTAATTTTCATTACAGGAGGATAGTAGCGTATTTCAGCCTCTTCAAGGGTCTTAATTGTTTCGTAGTGTTGGGTTTCATACTGTTGCGCCATGGAAAAAGTGAGAGATAAAATACATAATAGAGTTGCCAAATAGGAATTCATTCGAGTAGGGTCATCTAGTTTAAACATTGTTCTAAAATAGGCATTGTTTGAGAACAAATCCCCCGAAGGTCTAAAAATCTACTAAACACAATTCTCACGCCACTAAAATTATTTTTATTTTTTGTTTTTGAAATCCTGAAATGCGTTTATATTTGCAGCTCGTTTATTGAATTCCTTGCGGATTCAAAAACATTCCTCCTTAGCTCAGTTGGTTAGAGCATCTGACTGTTAATCAGAGGGTCCTTGGTTCGAGTCCAAGAGGGGGAGCTAGCCTAACCGCTACACTACACAAGACCTAACAAACAATCAAAGCCCTTCACGCAAGTGAGGGGTTTTTTCTTTTTGCCCCTAGATTTGCCCCTCAATTCACTCCAAAATCATCAAAATGCCCAAAAGAGCATCTCATAAATAGTTAAATTTGAGTATTCAAATCCAATCCAATAGATCGCATTTTTAACCAGCAAGGGCATGGACTACCTTAATCTATGCTATTGCATAAACTTAAGAGAATGAATTTATCTAACGATTACGCTTTGATTTTACTTTGCTTCCTGTTAGATTAATATGCGAGGTGTTATCAAAATTTCACATTGTAGACTACAAAGATTTGCAAAGGCATGATGATGGAAGATTTGTAGAAGTAGTTTAATAATTTTAAACCATCGGTACATCCTCTTCATTAAGTTTGGGGATTTCTAACCCTTTTAGAAAGGTTACATTTATTTATTGTAGGTTTGTAGATACTCTTTAACCATTCAAATGAAGTTTTATCTTTCCCTTTTAACTACTTGTATTCTTTTCCTTACACTTGTTTTTAGCTGTTCAACTGATGATGAAGAATCTGTTGCACCAGTTGTTCAAACACCTCAACCAGAGCCTGAGCCTTCAGCCCCAACACAATATACTCTAACAGTTTCAGCATCAGAAGGTGGAACAGTGTCTACTGAAGGGGGCACTTATGATGAAGGTACTGAGGTTACTGTTACAGCAACTCCAGACGATGGATACGAGTTTATAGAATGGGATGGAAATGATAATCAGTCAAATAGTTTTACTATAAGTGTTAATTCTAACATAACCATTCAGGCAAATTTTCAGATTATACAATCAAATCAAAATTACTATTCAAGCGGAGATATAATACCCATTGAACCTGTCGTTTTTTACGATAGAGAATTAACGATTAACGGAATCAAATTACTTGCTGCTGGTTCTATTGGAGGTCAAGAAGCTGTGCCAGATAGTTGGGTATATAAAACAGCACAAGTATTTAAACTGCTAATGGAAAGTGATGCAGAAGGAATTGATTCTGATGCACAGATAAATATGATAAAAACCCTTAAAGGTGAAATTGGGTGGCATCAAGGATACCCGGCGGGTCAAAGAATTGCTAGAGGAGGTGGAAATGAATATTCTCCAAATTTCTTAGATGATAACCGGAATCAATCTTATCCTGGTTTAGAAGCCTTTGAAGATGCTTTAGCTTTAGATGATATGGTATGGTACAAAAATATTGATAGTCAGGGCACAGGAGATGATGATATTAATGAAATAATTGAGCATACGCTTCATACCATTCATCGTTTTGGAGTAAGAGGAGGAGTTGAGGGCTCAACTGAGGCACTAAATATAGAGGCAGAAGAAGAAGACATTACTAATACAGATATTTTTCTTGCAATGAAAGAAGCCTACACAAATGGGGTTTTTGATATTGAAGGTTATGGAGGTGATATCAACAATCGTGATGCTTGGCCAGTTATGCTTAAAGAATACCAGTATTTATTAACCTTTGGGATGTGGGAATTCAGTGAATTTTGGGAAGGAGGAAGTCTATCTCCGGAATGGAATGATAATGCAAGAACCCCATCAGGTATTCAAGCAAATAATCCATTGGGATATGAACTTTATAATACATACTTCAAACCTGTAATTTCAATACCAAGTAAAGAGATATTAAGAGAAATATTTAAAGACGATGACCAAGGAGAGTCAGGATATATTGTCGATTAAAATCAAATCATCGGCATATCCTCTTCATTAAGTTTAGGTAATATCAGTATTGAGGATTCAAAAACTTTGCGATAGAATTAGTAGATTTACACAAAACTAAAAGGATGAAAAATTATTCAGATTTTGTGTATGAAACTTTGAAGAAGTTCTATAGATGTGAATTAAAAACTTGGAGAAAAATATTTAAGTACAAATATTAGAGCCCTAACTCCTTACCTCTTCTGTATATAGCTTTATAGATATCCTCTACCCTATATTCTTTAAGTACTAAACTATTTAATCAAATCATCGGCATATCCTCTTCATTAAGTTCAAGGAGTAATTGGTATATTCACATATTACAGAAACTTAAATTAAAATGAAAAAACTAATATTTTTTTATCTATTACTCACAACATCTTTAAATGCTCAAGAAAAAATACGTCTTGAATATCAAGATTGGGATTTAAAATCATACAAGGAAAATAGAGTTCTTATATCGGAGCAGGAAGGTGTTTGGCTGGATAATGTTTCAGAGCCTGAAATCGAAATTTATAGAGCAAAAGGAAATTCAATTACAGACAAGGCGATGATAATTTGTCCTGGAGGGGGACTTTTTTTTAGTGCATATGAAAAAGAAGGTGTTAAACTTGCAAAAAAACTATCTTTAAATGGAATCACCTCAATAGTGCTGAAATATAGAACCTATCCTCGAAGGGGTTCAGTAATTGATTGGACTGAAACGATTTGGGACAAACCTCAAATGGCAATTGATAGTGCTAAAATCATTTTACCTTATTCTTCAAAAGATGCTATGACAGCAATAGAATTTATGAGAAAAAATGCTGCAAATTATAATATTAACCCAAATAAGATTGGTTTGATGGGGTTTTCCGCAGGAGGAGCAGTAACTATGGAGACAGCTTATAACTCAACCAAAAAAAATCAACCAAACTTCATAGCTTCTATTTACCCTTGGATGGATATTGTTTTAAAACAAGAAGTGCCTAACAACAAACCTCCAGCATTTATTACCTGTGCAAATGATGACGGTTTTAAAGAAATTCCACCTTCAAGTGTTCAAATTTACCAAGATTGGATTAAAGCTGATGCAAAAGTAGAACTTCATATGTTTAGTGCAGGTGGTCACGGTTTTGGTATGAATGAAATAAATTCACCTGTAGACAGATGGTCTCAATTGTTGATTGATTGGATTTTGTCTCTTTAAATTATATTTTCTAAATCATCGGCGCATTCTATTGCAGAATATTTGTAGCTGTTATTTACATTTGATAGGGGGGTGTACCCTTGTGTTAGGCACTCACAATTCAAGTAGCACCTTTAACAATTAAATAGTATTAGTTATTGAAAAGAATTGGGGCAAAATTATTATTTTTATTCTTATTAACCATAAATCAATTATAATGAAAAAATTAATACTCTTATTATTCATTCCAATTTCAATGATAGCTCAATTTCCTCAGATTGTTGATGTAGAGGAATGGACATCAGAAAATCCTAAAATGTTTTTAGAAATGGTAAGTCATTGGGCAGAACTTGAGGCTGAAGAAACTGGCTATCAAACTTTTGTTCTTCAAGTAATGGATGCTAACAAACTCTATTTGTGTAGAGGTTACGACAATATGAAAGATTTAGTAAAAAATAATGACAAAAGATGGGGTGATAACGGTTGGCAAGATAAAACATTTAAAAGATGGAAAATTAAATACCCAGAAGATGGTGCATTTGGTAAAGTTAAACCAAATAAAGTGATGTCTAGCATATACAATTATTGGCCTGACCTTAGTTATATTTCAAAAAATGTTGACCCTTCTAAAATGAAATACAGAAGACACATAGTTCTTGAAATCAACGATGGGGATGATAGTTGGAATAAATTTGTTGAGCAAACAAAAAAAGGTGTTGCTAATGACAAAAAATTAAAAAATAATTACATAAGATTAGCTTATTCACCAATGTATGGTGGAGCTGAAGGGTCTGGATTTTTATTTATTGCAATGGATGAAACCAGAGCTAAATATTTTGAGAATCTTGAGAAAAGAACATCTAAGAGAAATAGTGATAATGATTGGAAAAAAATGCAGAATAATAATCTAGCAAGCTTTGTTGAAGAAGAAAATATTATGATAAATAATTAATTCCTAAATAGAGCATCTAAACCTTATAAAAAAACCTATAAGTATCGGGGTCATATTTTACTTTAGCGGTAATTTCTTGACCCTTTTTCTTTTTCCATTCTGCGCTCACAATTAAGTAGCGCCTTTAACATTTAAATAGTATTAGTTATGGAAAAGAATTGGGGTAAATTATTATCGACTTGAAGTGAAAATGCAGTAGAAAAGTAGTTGCTTAAATTTTAGTTTTAGGTTAATATTGAAAAAATTATTAAAATGAACTTATTTAAATTCTTTTTACTACTAGCTATCCCAATTTCATCTTCATCTCAAGAACTGTTTACTCAATCAGAGATTATTATAAATGAAGGTTTAAAAACAAGACAAGGTACATACCTAAAAATGTCAGACTATGTAATTATATATTCAGACGCTACCCCAAAAGATTTAAACAATAAAACAGTACTGTGGTTTAATGAAGTTTTCAAAGGTGATGGGAATATAATTCTTGATAATGAAAGAGGAAAATTTTTAAGGATTCAGGGGTCTACCGAAGAACTTTTAAAAACTCACAAAGTAATCACATTAACTGAAGGCTATCAGGGTTATAGATACGTTATAGACATAAGATTTAAATATGGGCGTCTTAAATTTGAACCAGTAAGCTTAAAAACTTTCACAAAGGATGAATCACTTTCAAATGGATGGTATGAAAGAGGATTCTTAAATAAAATTTTTAATGCTGATGGCGAAGAATTAGCTGAAGGAAAAAATGATATTAAAACACAATTGAAATTTTTCAATGATTTAGCTATTAGTCTTAATGAATATTTAAATGATGACTTGAATGTTGATGAAGTAGATTGGTAAAGCTAAACCTTATAAAAAAATCTATAAGTATCAGGGTCATATTTTGCTGTAGACAGTAAATCATCATAAATAATTTAAAAGTTATACTGCAATTTTACTTCAAGAATAATAAAATCATCCATTAAATAAATAAATTAATATTTTAGAGAAAAATAATTTATGTTTAATAAAAATGGAATTTTAATTATACTTTTTTTGTTAGCCAATTATACTTTTTCACAATGGAAATATGAGTATGGCAGCAATAAAAATGAAAAAATATTTGTGCTTGATTCGAAAGAAAATTCTGCATTTGTAATTGAAAAATCAAAGCAAGGTTCTGTGAAGTTTTTCATTGAATTAGATGATGATGAAGAATGTAAAATAAATCAAATTGAATTCAAATTTGATGGAATAAAAAACACAGTAAAGTTCTCTACTAAACAAATCAAAAACAGGCTTGAAATTTTATACGACCGAGTTGATGGTCTGGAAAATCTTGAAAGGTTTTCATTATTTATAAAAAAGAGAAATTTTATTTATGCAACTTTTCTAGACACCTGTGAATTCAATCAAACCAAGAATTATTCATTAAAAGGTTCGTCTAATGCTATTGATAAAATAAACTTAATTCAATATTTAAATCGAACAATTAAAGTTTTAAAAGCAAAGAATGAAAAATTAGCATTTATACTTAATAATTTACCCAGATTATATGATAATAAATTGTTAGGAAAAAAATTAAATGACATTAATCTTTTAGATGTACAAGATGTTTCCTGGATAAACTACCAAAATGACAAATATAATATCAAAATAAGGTTAAAATTAAATGGTACTGGATATAAAGAATTATTTGGAAAACTTCGATTGTATAAACCAACAGAAAATATAAAATCTAGATATTAATAGTTAATATATAGCTTACAACATTAGATAATTTATTTTTGAATTAAATCATAGGCATATCCTCATCATTAAGTTCAGGGAGTAATTTGTATATTGTTTGATATAAATCATAAATCAATTAAAATGAAAAATTTTTTTGTAATTGCATTAGTGTCGCTTATAGCATCCTCATGTAGCAATAATGCATACCAAGCTGAATTTGAAAAAAACACTAAGATTGCAAAAGCATATTTTAAACTTCATGAAGCAGAAAATGCAGAAGCAATGTTTGAATACTTACACCCAGATATGGAATGGCATATGCCTGTATATGGAATGGGTATGGCAGGAATAGAAGAAGTTAAGGCTGCTATTCTTGGATATCAAGCAGAATTTAATAACATGAAATTTGAAGCGAATTATTGGTTACCTGGAGTAAATACTGAAACAGGTAAACCAGACGGAAGTACACGTGTTTATGGGACATGGACTTCTACCCATGCATTAACAGGTAAAAAAACAAGTTTAACCTCCTATCATTCTTTTGAATTTAAAGATGGCAAAATTATAATGGGTGGTGACTGGTTTGATCTCGGAGGACTAATGAATTCTTTGACTCCACAATCTTTTAACAAAGGGAATCTCATTGGGATTCACACCTTAAAAATTAATCTAAAAAGAGGATCTACGTTAAAGCAATTTGAAGATTATTTCTTAAATAATTTAATTCCAAACTATGAGAACGAATATAAAGGAGCGAAACTTAGTTTGATTAAAGGGATTAGAGGTGAAAATAAAGGATCTTTTGGAATGATTTGGACTTTTGAATCAGAAGATGCAAGGAATCTTTATTATGATGAAAAAGGAAATCCCACAAAATTAAATCAAGAAGTAAGTGCAAAATTAGCACCAGTTAATGAAGGCTTGAATAAAATAGGAACCTGGACATCAAAGTATACCGATTGGACTGTTTATTAAATTTTAAAAACCCCTCCCAAGTGGAGGGTTTTTCTTTTACACCAATGAGGATAACCCAAATTCCTTTTAATCCTTTGATATCATTGCGTTAAGCTAGGAATCCTGAGTAGTGGTTTTAGGGGGATGTTGTTTGGGGGA
>Ga0209716_1000253_pt1 | contig 55606 bp, 47 predicted proteins | sample COGITO_mtgs_1205_FD_184811 | JGI IMG/M metagenome (GOLD analysis project Ga0209716, IMG submission 184811) | Pelagic marine microbial communities from North Sea - COGITO_mtgs_120531 (SPAdes) (version 2) | ecosystem: Environmental > Aquatic > Marine > Epipelagic ... | reverse complement strand
TATCGCCCTATTGTTGCAGACTGTAGCCCAGAAGCGCAAATGATAGTTGGGTTTAAAGAAGGTCTAGGCTTACTAAGTGGTGGAGATAAAGCTACTATATTCCTTCCTTATTCATTAGCCTACGGAATAAACGGAGGACAAGGAATTCCTCCAAAGTCGAACTTAATTTTTGAATTAGAAATTGTAGAAGTTGTTGAATAGTAAATAAATTAGACTAATTTAAAAAACCCATCATCTGATGGGTTTTTTTGTAAACTATAAATACTGTATGTAAAAACCAGCATGTTATTCCCAAAAAATAAATAGAACCAAAAGTATCGTCCCTACAAGGAAGCATGCGCATCCAGTAAAAAAGCAACCACCCAACACATCCTTGGTCCTTATCATTTCTTCTCTCATGTCTGCAAATTAAGAATTAAATTCCATTCAAAATTATTTAACGTTTATAGCTATATTGGACTTATGAAAATCACAAGAGCTAAAATTTTGATAGCCACCAGTATTGTTCCTCAAATTTTACTAATGAAAATTATTAGTCTTTACCCTGAAAAAGTAGAGCTTTACTTTTCCCAAATATTTTATCCAAAATTATTCAATCTTCAACAATTCTTTGTTGATCCAATTCCATTTTCAATTGGTGACCTAATTTATCTGCTATTGGGAGTTTATATTTTTTATTTAATAGTTCGGTTTTTTATAAAATTGAAACTCCCAAGCATTAAAATTCTGGCCGAAATAGGAGCTTTCATTAGTGTCTTATTTTTAATCTTCCAATTAAGTTGGGGAATTAACTACCACAGAACACCACTGACAGAAAAACTAAAAATACAAGACCAATATTCGGACTCCCTACTCATAGAACTAACCAATAATTTTGTAAGAAAGAGTAATTCATTGCACAATCAATTAAGTAAATCAGATACACTTGCTGTTTCAATACCGCACTCCAAAGAAAAAATCACAGAACTTATTCACAAGAGTTATTCAGATTTAAATGGAAATAGACTTCAGGTTCCAAAAGTCAAAGCTTCTCTGTTTAGTTTACCTTTGAGTTATATGGGTTTTGCGGGTTACCTTAATCCATTTACACTAGAAGCACAGGTTAATATGAGGATGCCAAAAATAAATCTACCCGTTACAATAGCTCATGAAATGTCACACCAACTGGGTTATGCAGCAGAAAACGAAGCTAATTTCATTGGCTTTGTAAATGCATTTAAAAATAAAGACCCTTATATTCAATATGCTGCTGTTTTATTTGGATTTCGTCATTGCTTCATTGACTTAAGAAAAAGAAATCCAGAACATGCAAAGGTTATCATTAAAGATTTAAATCGTGGAATTTTAAAAAACTTTGTCGAAAGTGAAGATTTTTGGAAGGGTTATAAAAACCCTTTAGAACCTTATTTTAAAAAATCTTACGACACTTACCTTAAAGCGAACGGTCAAAAATCAGGAATCAAAACTTATAATCAGATGGTTGCATTTCTAATCTCCTTTGATCTAGAAAAATAATTAGCATATTAATACTAAAAAAACGTAACTTGAATCCATAAAATTTTATATCAAATGAAACCTTTACACTATATCTTAATGTTACTGGTGTCTTTTGCTGGACAAGCACAAGATTACTTCCCGACAAACAAAGGAGTTAAAACGGAAAACTCCAAGCAAATCATGATAACAGGTGCAACCGTTCACCTAAATCCATTACAGAAAATAGAAAATGGGATGCTTCTCATAGAAAACGGAAAAATAACCGCTGTTGGTTCATCTTTAGCTGTGCCATCAAATGCTGTGGTTGTTGACTTCTCTGGGAAACACATTTACCCATCTTTTGTTGAATTGCATTCTGATTTTGGAATTACAGCAATAAAAGGTAGATCTGGTGGTGGAAGAAGCGTTCAATACGCTCCCAACCGAAAAGGATATTATTGGAATGACCATATCCTTCCAGACTATAATAGTAGTTCAGAATTTAAATACGATAGTAAAAAAGCAAAAGAACTTAGAGCTGCTGGATTTGGTGTGGTTAATACCCATAGAAAAGAAGGTATTCACAGAGGAGCTTCTGCATTAGTTGCCTTGAATGACGACCAAGATAATGGGTATAGGATGATCGAAGATCGTGCCGCTCAGCATTTATCTTTTCAGAAAAGTAAAACTTCTAGCCAAGCATATCCAAGTTCAGTTATGGGGTCAATGGCGTTAATTCGTCAAGTATATCATGATGCCAAATGGTATGCTAACGGTGGAGCTATAAATAAAGATCTTGCACTCGAAGCTGTAAACAATAACCTTTCACTGCCTTCAATATTCGAAGCTTCTAACAAGCTTGATGTTGCAAGAGCAGCTAAAATATCAAAGGAATTTGGGAAAAATTATATCATAAAAGCTCACGGTACAGAATACGAACACTTAAGCTCTCTAAAGAAATTTAATCCGACCCTTCTTGTTCCAGTTAATTTCCCCGTAGCTTTTGACGTTGAGGATCCTTTTCTTATGCAGAAAATATCTTTAAACCAAATGCGATACTGGAATCAGGCACCGGCAAATCCTAAAGCGATAGCAGACGCAGGAATTAAATTTGCATTTACTTCGAGTGATTTGAAAAGTGTAAAAAGCTTCTTGCCTAATATCCGAAAAGCAGTACAACATGGTTTATCTGCAGAGCGCGCATTGGCGGCTTTAACAACAATTCCTGCACAATTGATTAATCAAAAAGGAAAAGTTGGTGAATTAAAAAAAGGAGCCTATGCAAACTTTTTAGTGACCGATGGTCCCGTATTTGAAAAAGAAACTCTTATTCACGAAAACTGGGTGCAAGGTCATCAACACATTATTAAGGAATCTCCAAAAAACCTAATTGATGGTCAATATGTAGTAAACATGATGGATGAGACCTATAAGCTAACAGTCTCAAAAAGTAATTCTAAAATATCAGCCAAAATCGTTAAAGATTCTACTACACTTAAAACAAGTGTTAAGTATGTTAACGGTTGGTTAACTCTTAGAATTTCAGATAGCTCAAATAGCAAGTTTGCTCAACTAAAATCTAAGGTCAGTAATCCAAATTCTTTCAATGGAGATGGTACTTATTTTGATGGAAAATCAATAGTTTGGACCGCAACTAAATCTGAAAATGTAAAATCAAAAAAAGATAAAAAGAAAAAGGATGTAGTTCAAAAAGCACTTCCTATAACTTTTCCAAATAACGGTTTTGGATTTAAAGTACGGCCAAGTTCAGAAAACGTATTGTTTAAAAACGTAACTGTTTGGACAAATGAAGAAGATGGAATAATAGAAAATGCTAGTGTTTGGGTTGTTGATGGGAAAATTAAAGCCGTTGGAACTGCAATAGATGCTCCTGGAGCCAAGGTAATTGATGGTACTGGAAAGCATCTTACTAGTGGAGTAATTGACGAACACTCTCATATTGGTGCTTCTAGCATCAACGAAGGAGGGCAAAATTCATCTGCTGAAGTTACCATTGAGGATGTAATTAATCCCGACGATATTAATTTATACAGAAACCTTTCTGGGGGAGTAACAACACTTCAAATCCTGCATGGTTCTGCTAACCCAATTGGAGGACGCTCAGCAATCATCAAGCCTAAATGGGGTGCAAGTGCAGATGAGCTTTTATACCCCAATGCTGATCCTTACATTAAATTTGCCTTAGGAGAAAATGTAAAACAATCCAATTGGAGTAGTTATGCACGTTTCCCTCAAACAAGAATGGGAGTGGAACAAGTATTCACGGATTATTTTCAACGGGCAAAAGAATACAAAACAACCTGGAGTAATTACAACGGTTTATCTCGAAAAGTAAAAGCTAGAACAGCTGCTCCTAGATACGATCTCGAAATGGAAACCTTAGTAGAAATTCTAAACGGGGAACGTTTTATTTCTTGTCACTCTTATGTTCAAAGTGAAATCAATATGCTGCTTAAAGTGGCCGATCGTTTTGGAGTTCGAATCAATACATTTACTCATATTCTTGAAGGATATAAAGTTGCAGACAAAATGAAAGAACACGGAGTGGGTGGATCAACCTTCTCGGATTGGTGGGCGTATAAATTTGAAGTAAACGATGCTATACCATATAACGGTGCTATTATGCACAGTCAAGGTGTAACCGTTGCATTTAACTCGGATGACTCTGAAATGTCCAGAAGGCTAAATCAAGAGGCAGCGAAAGCAGTAAAATATGGAGGAGTTTCTGAAGAAGACGCTTGGAAGTTTGTAACACTAAATCCAGCAAAATTACTCCACATTGACGACGAAGTAGGAAGTGTAAAAGTTGGGAAATCGGCTGATCTAGTTTTATGGAGTGACCATCCAATGTCTATATATGCGATAGCAGAAAAAACGATGATAGAAGGGGTTATTTATTACGACCTTGATCGAGCAACAGCTCAAGTAGATGAGATTGCTAAAGAAAAAAATAAACTGATTCAAGACATGCTTTCAGCTAAAAATGGTGGTGCTAAAACACAAAAGCCAATACAAAAAAAGACAGTAGAATTCCATTGTGAAACCCTTGATTAAACTTATTATTATGAAAAATTATATCCTAACATTAGCATTCCTAATTAGTTGCAGCATTGGAATAGCTCAACAAACACCTGCTGCAAATCAACAAAATTCGATCCTTATTCTAGGAGCTACTGCACACATTGGTGATGGAACAGTTCTTGAAAATAGTGCTATTGGTTTGTTGGATGGTAAGATTTTAGAAGTTACTACTGCAAATGCAGTGAAAAACAAATACGACAAAACAATTGATGCCACAGGTCAACATGTATACCCTGGCTTTATCGCTACAAACAGTACTGTTGGAATGGTTGAAATTGATGCAATTCGTCCAACAAATGACCTCAATGAAATTGGGGAATATCTTCCGCACATTCGAACAATAGTTGCTTATAATGCTGAATCTAAAGTTGTAGAGAGTTTACGTCCAAATGGAATTTTAACTGCACAGGTTGTTCCTAATAGAGGGGTAATCTCTGGAAGCTCTTCTGTTGTAAAACTAGATGCATGGAATTGGGAAGATGCTGCATTGCTAACAGATGAAGGTTTGCACATCAATTGGCCAAGAGCTTATACTTCTAGTTGGAGAATGGGGCCAAGCAGTTTGAAGTATAATCAAAAAAGCTACGAACAAAAAATAAAAGACCTCGGAGTATTTTTGACAGAAGCCTCAGCTTACAACAAAACTAAGGCTGAAACTAAGCACCTACCTTTTGCTGCAATGAGCAAAACATTTAAAGGCAATCAAACTGTTTATTTACATGCTAACGGTCAACGTGAAATTGTTGATGGTATAGAATTTTTAAAAGATCATAACATCCAAAAAATTGTTTTAGTTGGTGGAATTGAAGCGCATCTAGTAAGTAGTTTTCTAAAAGCACATGAAATTCCAGTTATTGTCTCTAGACCTCACAGACTTCCAACTCAAGAAGATCAAGACGTAAAGCTTCCCTTTAAAATGGCAAAAATTCTTATGGATGCAGGATTATTAATCACAATTGATGTTAGCGGAAGAATGGAACGAATGAATACACGTAATTTACCTTTTTACGCAGGTAGTTTTGCAGCCTATGGCGTACCCAAAGAAAAAGCTGTGGAAATGATTACCCTGAATGCTGCTAAAATTATTGGAGTGGATAATCGTTTAGGAAGCTTAACTGTTGGAAAAGATGCTACTTTGTTCCTTTCTATTGGAGATGCTCTTGACATGAGAACCAACCAAATAAGTCATGCCTTTATTGGGGGAAGAGATCTTTCCTTAGAAACTCATCAGACAGAACTTTGGAAACGTTACATGGAAAAATATTCTAGGAAATAACTGAATGAAATACATTTCTAGCGCCCAAAATTCACAAATAAAAAAAGTGAAGGGCCTTCAAGAAAAGGCTAGAAAAAGGTCAGAGAGTAATCAATTTGTAATTGAAGGAAGCAAAGAACTCACCTATGCAATCGAAGCCGGGTATATCCTCGATGAACTCTATATAACCGATTCAAAACGATCTGACAAAACCGATAGTATTGCTGGTATGATGCAAAATAAAGACGGACAGCTATACGAGTTGTCTGATACTTTATTTAAAACATTATGCTACCGCTCAACATCAGATATTTTAGGAATTTGTCAAAAAAAAGAACATCGGCTAGCGGAATTGAAGTTAAAAGAAAACAGCTTGATTCTTATTGCAGAGTCTCTAGAGAAACCCGGAAATATTGGGGCTTTGGCTCGAACTGTTGATGCTGCTAAGATCGATGCCATGATAATAATCGATCCAAGAACAGATCTTTATAATCCTAATGTAATACGCTCAAGCGTGGGTTGTTTATTTTCAATTCCAATTGTAATTGCAACTCAAGATGAAGTTTTTAGTTTTATAGAGTTTAAAAACATTAAACTATTTAGTGCCGCCCTTTCAGAAAAATCAAAATCATATACTAGCGAAAATTACACTTCATCTACAGCAATAGCTGTGGGAACAGAAGATAAAGGACTGTCAGAGGGATGGTTACATCGCTCTGACAATCATATTCAAATCCCAATGCAAGGCGTTAATGATTCACTTAATGTTTCTGTAGCAGCTGGAGTTATACTTTTTGAGGCTGTTCGACAAAGAAACTTATAAGAAAACTTTTGGAAGCTAAATTAGTTTCCGTAATTTACTCTTATCATGATAATCGACGAACAGATAGAGAATAAGGAAATTGCAAAGCAATACAAAGAATTGCTTAGGATCAGTTACCTTCAACTCACAGATGAGGACAAAAAGCTTATTCGACTTGCTTTTGACACTGCTGTTGATGCCCATAAAAACCAAAGAAGAAAATCAGGCGAAGCTTATATTTTTCATCCAATTGCTGTAGCAAAAATTGTAGCATCTGAAATTGGTTTAGATGCTGCTTCAATTGCTGCTGCATTACTGCATGATACTGTTGAAGACACGGATTATACACTTGATGACATTGAACGTCTTTTTGGAAGTACTGTTGCCAAAATAGTACATGGACTAACTAAAATTTCACATCTAAAAAAAGACACAGACATTTCACTGCAAGCAGAGAACTTCAGGAAAATGCTATTAACTTTAAATGATGATATTAGGGTAATCATAATCAAGATTGCAGACCGTTTGCATAATATGCAAACCATGGATGCTATGCCCGAACATAAACAGGTCAAAATTGCATCAGAAACTTTATACATCTATGCCCCCATTGCGCATAGAATTGGAATGTATAATATTAAAACAGAGCTTGAAGATCTAAGCTTAAAATACACAGAGCCTCTCAGATTTGACGCAATCAAGAGTAAAATAGACGACAGTCAGGATGAACAAAAGAAGTACATCAAAGACTTCTCCACCTTCATTAAGAAATCTCTGAATGGTGAGCGTTTAAAATACTTCATCAAGGGAAGAAATAAATCTATTTTCTCGATTCACAAGAAAATGCAAAAACAAAATATTCCTTATGAAGGGGTATTTGACAAATTTGCAATTCGGGTGGTTTATAAATCAACACCTAAGAACGAAAAGTTCTTAGCCTGGAAAATCTATTCTATAATTACAGATCACTTTATCCCTAACCCTACCCGATTAAGAGATTGGATTTCTTCTCCAAAATCAAACGGATATGAATCACTTCATATTACTGTTATGGGTCCCAATAACAAATGGGTTGAAGTACAAATTCGTTCGGAACGAATGCATGAAATTGCTGAGAAAGGGTACGCGGCTCATTTTAAGTATAAACAAGGTGAACAAAAAGAAAGTGGAATTGACACCTGGCTGAATCGTGTTCAAGAAGTTCTAGAAAACAAAGATGGTAATGCAGTTGACTTTGTCGAAGACTTTAAACTTAATTTATATGCAGAAGAAATCTTTGTATTTACACCACAAGGAGAATTAAAATCCCTCCCTACGGGTTCTTCCATCTTAGATTTTGCTTTTAGTATTCACACAGAAATAGGAGCTAAAGCAAGAGGAGCTAGGATTAATGGGAAGTTAGTCCCTCTAAGTCGTACATTAAAGAGTGGAGAAAATGTAGAAATCATTACTTCAGAAAACTCAAAACCAACCGCAAACTGGTTGGATCATGTAATAACTTCTAGAGCGCGCACGCGAATAAAAGCTTCATTAAATGAAGAGAAAAAACGCATTTCGGAAGATGGTAGAGAATTATTAAGGAGAAAGCTAAAACAACTAAAAATAAATCTTAACGAAAGAACCATTCGAAGACTTGTTTCATATTTCAAAGTAAATACTAGCCTAGACTTATTTTATCGTGTAGGAATAGGAACACTGGACAATAAAAAGTTGAAAGATTTTGCAGCGAATTATAACAATACGATCTTAAATTTTATTAAAAAACGGATGCCCTCTTCGAATCGGAAAAAAATCGAAGACCGAGCAGAATTTACCTCTAATTATGATAAATTAGTTTTTGGAAAAGACAAAGAAGAACTCCCCTATTCCTTATCAAAATGTTGTACACCAATAGCTGGAGACAAGGTTTTTGGGTTTGTAACAATTAATGAAGGAATTAAAGTTCATAGGCATGACTGCCCAAACTCTTTATCACTTCAATCCAACTTTGCTTATCGGGTATTGCCTGCATGGTGGGTTGATTCTTCTGAACAACAATTCAATGCTAAATTAAAACTTAGTGGGATTGACCAAACAGGGTTAGTAAACCAAGTGACTCGAGTTATTTCTAACAATATGAATGTTGATATATTTAAGCTAAATTTTGACACCGAAGAAGGGCTTTTTAATGGCAGTATAAGTGTTGGAATAAAAAACAGTGTTACTTTAGACAAACTGGTTAACAATTTGTTAAAAATAAATGGAATTGAAAAAGTTACCCGAGAATAGTTAAAGAAACAATACATTTGTAATCTAAATCGTGATAATGACGGAAACACAAAATCCTCAAGAAATCGTAAAAGGTGTCTTCATTAATTTTTTGGATCAAAAAAAGCACCGAAAAACTCCTGAACGTTTTGCAATTCTACATGAAATCTATGAAAACGATGATCATTTTGATATTGAATCATTGTACATCATGATGAAAAACAAAAATTACCGTGTTAGTAGAGCTACATTGTACAATACAATCGAGCTTTTACTTGATTCTGGATTGGTAAGAAAACACCAATTCGGAAACAACCAAGCGCAATATGAAAAATCGTTTTTTGATAAACAACATGATCACATCATACTTACAGACACAGGTGAAGTAAAAGAATTTTGCGACCCTAGAATACAAAGCATAAAAAAAACAATCGAAGAGGTGTTTAATGTTGATATTCATCATCATTCTTTATACTTTTACGGAACCAAAAAAGAATCATAAATATAACATTAGCATACTATGTCTATTGACTTATTATTAGGTCTCCAATGGGGAGACGAAGGGAAAGGAAAAATTGTAGATGTCCTGACCGAAAATTACGATATTATAGCACGTTTTCAAGGAGGTCCAAACGCGGGTCATACTTTAAAATTTGATGGATTTTCACATGTATTACATACAATTCCTTCCGGTATATTTCACCCAACAGCACTCAATTTAATTGGAAATGGAGTGGTTATAGACCCTGTTATTTTTCAAACAGAGATCGAAAAATTAGCGCCCTTTGATATAGACTTTCCAAACAAGCTTCTCATATCAAAAAAAGCACATTTAATTTTACCAACTCACCGTCTATTAGATGCAGCTTCGGAGGCTTCAAAAGGGAAAGCTAAAATTGGTTCTACTTTAAAAGGAATTGGACCTACCTATATGGATAAAACAGGTCGTAACGGAATTCGAGTTGGAGACATCTTATTACCCGACTGGAAAAAACGATATGAGAATTTAAAGAAAAAGCATTTAAAAATGCTTGGATCTTATGAAGGTAAAATTGAATTTGACTTAGCTGTGCTTGAAGAAGTGTTTTTTAAGGCAATAGAAGAACTTAAAAAGCTTCCTTTTGTTGACAGTGAAAACTTACTTCATTCAGCACTAAAAGAAGGAAAAAAAGTATTGGCTGAAGGTGCTCAAGGTTCTTTACTTGATATTGACTTTGGAACTTATCCTTTTGTTACCTCATCTACTACAACAGCTGCAGGTGCATGCACAGGCCTTGGAATTGCTCCAAATACTATTGGAGATGTTTTTGGGATTTTTAAGGCATATACAACTCGAGTTGGAAGTGGGCCTTTCCCTACCGAACTATTTGATGAAGATGGAGAAACCATGGGACGTGTTGGAATGGAATTTGGAGCTACAACTGGCCGTGCTAGACGCTGTGGGTGGATTGATTTAGTAGCTCTTAAGTATGCTATACGTGTTAATGGTGTTACTCAACTAATGATGATGAAAGGAGATGTACTCTCTGGATTTGAAACTATAAAAGTATGTACCACATACAAAACAGCAGAAGGGTCGATCGATCATTTACCGTTTAGTATTGAACCTGAACATGTAACTCCAGAATATATAGAATTAGATGGATGGAAAGAAGATCTTACACAACTGACTTCTGAAGATCAATTCCCAAAATCATTTAATGAATACATAGCCTACCTTGAAAAAGAATTAGAAACACCAATCAAAATAGTTTCTGTAGGACCCGATCGAAAACAAACGATTTTTCGTTAAACGAAAATTTAAATCAACATCTTGAAATTTTCAAAAAAACTTGTTTTATACCTCTTAATTAGTTTTTGGGCAGGAGCTATATCTGCTCAAGAATCTAAAATTGTAGAAATCAGACAAGCAGGTTCATTTGAAAAAGATGAAGCTTTGTATCCTGGAGCAAATATTCTACTAAGAAAAGGAAAAACACGTGTTCATCTATTCCATAAAGGGGCCCTTGTAAAATCAAATAAATCGTTTTTTTATTCAAAGAAAAACTTTTTTGAAGCCAGTGGTGATGTGGTTTTTACGCAAGGTGACACGCTTAGGATGACAAGTGATTATCTTGAGTATGACGGAGCAAACGGACAAGCTATAGCATGGGGAAATGTTTTTTTGAAACAACCCGACATGACCCTAGAGACAGATACTCTATATCTGGATAGAAACGCAAATATAGCCTACTACGAAACCCCGGGAACGATAGTAGATAGCAGCAGTGTTTTGAAAAGTAACCGAGGAAAATACTTTATGAATGAAAAAAAGTATCGTTTCATTTCAAATGTTCGTATCGACAACCCCGAATATAAAGTCACCTCAGTCCAACTAGATTATTTTACAGAAACAAACAAAGCCTTTTTATACGGTCCAACTAAAATTATTGGAGAAGATTATGACATTTACTGTGAGCGAGGGTTTTATAATCTAGACACTCAACAAGGAAATTTCAAGGAAAATGCTCTTATCAATTACAATGAAAAGATCATCAAAGGAGATAGTTTATATTTTGAAAACGAAAGAGAATATGCAGCAGCTACAAATGATGTTTCTATAACAGACACGATTAACAACTCAATTATTAGAGGGAATTATGCTGAAATATTTAAAGCAAAAGACTCCGCAATTATTACTCGAAGAGCGTATGCTATTAATGTTTTAGAAAAGGATTCTTTATACATAAAAGCAGATACCCTTATAGGAACTGGACCTCCTGAACATAGAATTTTGAGAGGATATTATGGGGTTAAGATATTAAAATCTGATATTAGAGGTAAATCAGATTCGCTCTACTTAGATGACCAAATTGGTAAAATTGAACTTCATAAACGACCGTTATCAAAAAAGGAAGATCAAATTCTAAGCGATGATGAAAAGAACTCTAGAAACCCTGTTTTGTGGTTTGGAGCAAGTCAAATGAGCGGTGAAGTTATTCATCTTTTAACAGAACCTGGTGAGAAAAAATTAGACTCTTTACAAATCTTTGGGAATGCATTCATAATTGAAAAAGACTCCCTGAGTGCCGATGGCTATAATCAAATTGTAGGAAGTGAACTCTATGGAAATTTTGAAGAAGGAGCTTTAAAAGATTTAGAAGTTATTAAAAATACCATGGTAATTTATTATCTGTACTCGGAAGCAGGAGAATTAATCGGTATTAATAAAACCATTTGCAGTGCACTTGATATTGTTTTTGATAATAATGAAATCAATGAAATTTCATTTTATGTAAGTCCAGAAGGAGAAGTATTTCCAGAAGAACAAATTGATCGAAACTTAAGAAAGTTGAAAGGGTTCCTTTGGAGAAGAAACGAACGACCTGAAACATTTGAAGACCTTTTCGAAAACGATGATGGGGAAAAATCCAACATACCAGAAGTTACAATCACCAAAGAATGAAAGAACTTCAAAGAGACTTCTTAAAATATCAAGCAAAGACTACCCCCTTCCCTCTCGGAATAGAGATAGATCATGCAAAAGGAAGTTATGTTTATGACACCGATGGAAAGGAGTATCTAGATTTTGTTGCTGGAGTATCTGCTTGTAGTTTAGGGCATTGTCATCCAAACATTGTAGCCGCTATTAAAGCTCAAAGTGAACGTTATTTACACGTTATGGTTTATGGCGAATTTGCTCAAGAGCCTGCTGTAAATTTAGCTAAAGAACTTGCGAAAGAACTACCAGATAGCTTGAAGGTTACCTATCTAGTGAATTCGGGAACTGAGGCTATAGAAGGAGCTCTAAAACTAGCCAAACGTGTAACCGGAAGAGGTGGGCTAATTGCAGCCCATAATGCATATCATGGAAGTACGCATGGGGCATTAAGTCTTTTAGGCGCAGAGAACCAAAAAAAAGCTTATCGTCCTTTATTGACTGGAATTCAATTCATTGAATTTAATGAGGAGAAGGATTTAGAAAAAATAACAACGCAAACAGCAGCTGTATTACTTGAAACAATTCAAGGAGGAGCTGGATTTATAGTTCCCAAAAATGATTATTTAAAGAAAGTAAAACGTAAATGTGAAGCAGTTGGAGCAATGCTCATTCTAGACGAAATACAACCTGGTTTTGGAAGAACAGGAAAACTATTCGGATTTGAACACTTTGACGTCGTTCCAGACATTTTAGTTATGGGAAAAGGAATGGGAGGAGGATTACCAATTGGAGCGTTTAGCAGTTCATCTGAACACATGAAATTACTTTCGGAACATCCAAAACTAGGGCACATAACAACTTTTGGCGGGAATCCTGTAATTGCATCTGCTGCACTAGCAACCCTAAGAACCATAAAATCTGAACACATCATTGAAGCGATTGCAGAAAAAGAAAAATTGTTTAGAAGCCTATTAAAGCACCCTACAATTAAGCATATAAACGGCACTGGACTGATGCTTGCTCCTTTTTTTGAAAGCGAAGAAATTGCAAATCAAGTAGTTCTAAAAAGCATGGAAAAAGGATTGATTTTATTCTGGTTATTATGGGAGAAAAAAGCAGTGAGGATATCACCTCCTCTTAATATTTCTTTAGAGGAAATAAGAAAAGGATGCGCAATTATAAACGAAGTTTTAAATGATTTATAACATCAAAACTGTTAATTACTTTGTTAAAAACAATATGAACCAGAGCAACTTAAATGCAGTGTTCTGCCATAACTTTAATAAAAGATAGTTATCCGTTTATGAAGAACTCTAATTCAGACAATTCTGATTCACCCATACCAAGATTTGAGCAAATGCTCAAAACGAATGAGGTTTACTACTTTGATGCTGAGGATTTTGAATGCATCATCCAGTACTACATAGATTCTGGAGAAATTAATCTTGCAAAAAAAGCATTACATCTAGCCACAAAACAACATCCTGTTCACAGCGATTTGTTACTCTTAAAATCCGAGCTTCTAATTTTTGACGGTGCAGATGATCAAGCTAAATTACTTTTAGAAATAATAGAAGAACTTGATCCACACAACCAAGAAATATTTGTTCAAAAAGCTACTATTTATTCAAAAAACAAAGAGCATAGAGCTGCTATCGAATTACTTCAAGAAGCACTCCAATATGCTGAGGAACTTACCGAAATATGGTGCCTCCTTGGAATGGAATATATGGTTATTGAAGATTATTATAAAGCCAAAGAAAATTTCAAGCTTTGCTTAAATGAGGATCCTGAAGATTATCAAGTACTCTACAACTTACTCTATTGTTTAGAATACCTAAAAGAGTATGAAGAAGCTGTAGAAGTTCTTAATTCTCTTTTAGAGAAAAATCCATACAATGAAATTGCATGGCATGAGGTTGGAAAACAGTATTTAAATCTAAACCGTAACGAAGAGGCACTAAGTGCATTTGATTTCGCTATCATTTCGGAAGATCAATTTACTGGAGCCTATATTGAAAAAGGAAAAGTCCTTGAAAAAATGGGACGCTTAAATGAAGCTATTGAAAATTATCAAATCTCTAACCAAATAGATGACCCTAGTTCTTATGCATATTTGAGAATAGCAAAGTGTCATGAATTACTTGGAAATGATTTGTTAGCTATTCAATACTATAAAAAATCTGTAAAAGAAGATCCCTCTAGCGAGAAAAGCTGGGTCGCTTTAATTGATTTTTACATTTACCAGCAGAACATCGAAAAAGCATTATACTTTACTAAAGAGGCGCTTCTAATCAACAACAGTAGTGTTGGATATAATAAAAGAAATGCATTGCTATTACAAACCCTAGGGCAGTATACCGAAGCTGAAATCGCTTATCAGAGCACCATTGAACTGGGCAACTACGAACTCGAAATTTGGTTGGAATGGATGAACACTTTAATCTTCCTCAATGAATGGGAAAAATTAATTTCTATTGGTCATCAAGCAAAAGAGTTTTATCCTGACTCTAATGAAATAGATTTCAGAATTGCGGGAAGCTATAGAAGATTAAGCCGTTTAAATGAAGCGGATTATTTTATCCAAAACCTTCTAAAAAACAAAACAGTACCATCAGAAACATTGTTAAATCTGTTTCCTGAATTTAAGTCGATCTTCGACATTTAATAACGTCAACTTGTTTTAATTTTATTTTTTGAAAAACAAACCTGTATCAAAACTTAGTATTTTCCTGAAAGGAATGGCTATGGGAATAGCTGATGTGATTCCTGGAGTTTCAGGAGGGACAATTGCATTAATTAGTGGGATTTATGAAGAGCTAATCGACTCTATTGACAACCTCAATTTTACTTCTTTACTGGTGCTAAAAAAAGAAGGCTTTTCCAAATTTTGGATTAAAATAAATGGTCGGTTTCTACTTCCATTAATTCTGGGTATTGGATCAAGTATTGTGCTTTTTTCTGGCATTATTCACGATCTTTTAATAGAATACCCTATCCCCGTATGGGCTTTCTTTTTTGGATTGATTTGCGGCAGTATTGTTTTATTACTGAAACAAAATAAACCAAATTCAATTACATCTATAACCTTATTAATTACCGGTTTTGTTCTGGCATACAGCATAACACAAGTAACCCCTAGCGGAGGCGAAGTAAGTTTACTATACCTCTTTTTCTGTTCTATGATTGCCATCATCGCCATGATACTTCCTGGGATTTCAGGTTCGTTTATTTATATTCTGCTGGGTGCATATGAGACTATAATACACACTTCAAAAAACAGTATTCCTGCCCTCATAAACTTTGAATGGGACAACTTTGTTTTGATCTACTCGCGCCTTTTAGTTATTGGTCTTGGAATTCTAGTTGGGTTGAAATCGTTTAGCAAAATCCTAAAATGGCTCTTTGATAAATATAAACAAGGTACTTTAATGCTTCTGATTGGGTTTATGGGAGGTGCTTTACCAAAAATATGGCCTTGGCAAAAAAAAATTGGTGCCCAAACAGAATTCGCTTCTCCATGGAATTACGAAGGAGACCCTCAAGTTGTTATTGCTGTTGTATTGATGATTATCGGATTTCTTTTTCTATATTTCCTTGAACGAAATTCGAGTAAAAAAACTGATGCAACTTAAAAAAAGTAACAGCCAAAAAATTATCCTGATTTGCAAGGGAATTGCTATGGGAATAGCGAATAAAATCCCAGGAATTTCGGGTGGTATTGTAGCCTTAGCGGCAGGGTTTTATGAAGAACTTATTTTTTCATTTTCTAAGTTCAATAAAACGGCTTTATCCTTACTTCTTAAAACAGAATTTAAAGCGTTCTACAACTACGTAAATGGTTCTTTTTTAACGTTGCTCTTCTCAGGAGTAATTCTTAGTTTCTTTAGCGCTTCTTTGATTTTAGATCGTTTAATTCAGCACTATCCTAAACAAGTATGGGGATTCTTTTTTGGTATGATCCTAGCCTCAGTTATTCATATTTGGATTAAGGAGAAAAAGTTTAGCTACAAAGAATACATTTTGATTATACTAGGCGCTAGCTTTGGAGTCCTTGTATCTTTAGTAACTCCTGGGCAAGAAAACGACAACTTGTTATTTGTTTTTTTATGTGGCATGCTTAGCATTAGTGGAATGATATTACCGGGGCTTTCAGGGTCATTTTTAATACTGGTTCTAGGTAACTATACACTTTTATTAATCGATTCAGTAAATGCACTTTATTATTCACTTGGAGATATAGTTTCTTTTGATTTCAGCTTTACTGATGATTCTTCTCGAATGAACCTTCTAGGTGTATTACTGGTTTTCACTTTAGGCTCTGTAACCGGTTTACTCGTTTTATCAAAAGTTCTCCGCTGGCTTTTAGAATATTATCCCAAAAAAATAACAGCCCTATTAATTGGTTTTATTCTCGGTTCATTGAGTATAACTTGGCCTTGGAAATTAGCAGGTAACAAAACGGTTATAGAACCCGAAGTCACCAGGCAAGAATTAATTTGGCCGAATCTAAACGAAATACAAAACATCTACGTAATGCTTTTCATACTTTTAGGGTTTGGAATTGTTACACTATTAGAAATATATGGAAAAAGAAATGCAAAATAAAACACGATATGGGCTGGTAGGTAAAGATATTGCATACTCTTTTTCACGTTCTTACTTCGCCGAAAAATTCAAAAATGAAAGTATTAGTTCTTGTTCTTATGAAAATTTTGATTTAGAATCTATAGAGCTGATTAAAGAGGTATTGAAAGCTAAAAATCTAGGCGGCCTAAACGTAACAATACCATATAAAGAAGCTATAATTCCATACCTAGATGAGCTTTCGGAAGACGCGAAAATAATAGGAGCAGTCAATACAATTCGTTTTTTACCTAACGGCAAAGCAGAAGGGCACAATACGGACGCCTATGGCTTTAAAGCCGCCTTGCTGAAACAATGGGGCAACCACGCAACAAAAGCGCTTATATTAGGTACAGGTGGTGCCTCAAAAGCTATTAAATATGTACTTGAGCAAAAGAACATCGAACCTTTGTTTGTTTCTAGGAATCCTAAAGAAGGACAGATCGGTTATGAACAAATAGATTCTGATTTAATGCAAGCGCATTTACTTATTATAAATTGTACGCCCTTAGGAACTCATCCTGAAGTAAATAAAGCTCCAGCGATTCCATACGAATCGATTAGTTCCAAGCATTTTTTGTTTGACTTAATATATAATCCCGAGCTAACTCTGTTTTTAAAAGAGGGAAAAAAGAGAGGAGCAACAACCCAAAACGGTCTTTTTATGCTTGAACAGCAAGCAGAAAAATCTTGGAATATATGGAACGAAGCAACTGATTAAGCTTATTTTTTTGTAAATTTTGCTCGTAATTAACATACTTGCGCACAATTATCGTTCGCACTAAAAAAACTGATGATGGAAAAATCAACTGAGCCTAACGAATCTTTAGAAGAAAAGGGGATCAAAGAAGCTTCTGAAATCAATGCAGCACAAGAGGAGAAGAAAAGTGAACCAACATCTCCAAATGTGTCTGAAAATGATGCTATTGTTACCAAAATTGACTTCGACAAGCTTGAGTTAGAAGACTATCCTGCTGTTTTAAATAAAATGATTCATTCAGATCAATGGATTAAAACAGGTAAAGAAATTCAAGAGGTTATCACTCAATTTGAAGGTCGTTTTGGAATTAAATTTGATACAAAAAGAAAAGCTTTTGTTGAACTAGAAGGGAATGATTTGGATTTTGAATTTAGTCCTAATTACAAAAAAGAATTCAGCCAACTAATTCGGGAATACAAAACAAACAAAAGTGCACACTATAAAATCCAAGAAAAAAGTCAGAAAGAGAATCTGGAAAAACGGTTGGAAATTATTGAGAAAATAAAAGCCTTGGTTGGAATTAGTGAAAATAATTCCAATAACTATAAAAAATTCAGAGGACTTCAAGAAGAGTGGCATCAAGCCGGAGCTGTGCCTAGGGCAGAAAGTAATAATGTATGGGAAACCTACAAGCATCATGTAGAACGCTTTTATGATTTCCTTCATTTAGATCGAGCTTTGCGTGAAAAAGACTACAAGTACAATTACGAAGAAAAGCTGAAACTAATTGAAAAAGCAGAAGCCCTTGTCGAGCATCCAGATGTAATAGTAGCTATTCGAGAGTTGAATGTATTACACAGACAATGGAAAAATGATTTAGGCCCAGTTGCTAAAGAGCATAAAGAAACGCTTTGGAACCGTTTTCAAGAAGCTACTTCTAAAATCCACGAACATAAAAACGAGTACAACAAGAATGTAGATGTTATACTTCTTGAAAACTTAAAGAAGAAAAAAGAAATTTTAGAAGCAATAAATGGGTTATACGTTGACCATCCAAGCAACCACAATGCTTGGCAAAATTCATTAAAAAAGGTTAATGCATTAAAAGAAGATTTTCACAACATTGGTCGTATTCCTAGAGCACAAAATAAATCAATTTGGAATGAGTTTCGCTTAACTTTAAAAAACTTCAATCACCAAAAAAATGAGTTCTATAAAACTCAAAAGAAAGAGGAAAAATCTCATATAGAGGGAAAGAAGAATCTTATTAAAGAAGTAAAATCCATTTTAGAAAGTTCTGATTGGCGTGCTTATTCGGATCGTATGAAAGCGATTCAAGTTGCCTGGAAAAAAACAGGGCGAATATCTAGAAAACTTTCAAATCAACTTTGGGAAGAATTTAAAACTGCGACAGATACCTATTTTGCTCGTTTAAAAAACAAAGAAGAAGCGTATAGCGATGAAGATCAAGCAATTTTAAAAGCGAAACGTGCTTATTTTGAAGATTTTAAATCGCAAAAAGCGCCAACAGAAACTGAAGAATTGTTTTCTTATATAGAAAATGCATTCAACCATTGGAATGAAATGGGAACACCCTCTCAGGGTGTGAAAAATTCTTTGCACAGAGAATATGTTGATTTCCTAAAAGGACTCTGGAAAAATACGCCTCTGAAAGGAGAAGAAAAATCAGCTGTCTTATTTAGAACCGACTTACTCTTAATTAAAGACAATCAAGATGGTTTAAATAAAGAACAAATCTTGTTGAATAAGAAAATAGAGGAATCCAATAACGAATTGATTCAGTTGCAAAATAATTTAGCTTTTTTTAGTAATCCTTCTAGTGAAAACCCTTTGGTTCAGGATGTAAATTCTAAAATTGAAAAACTCACTACTAAAATTGAGCAATGGAAGACTAAGGTAAAACAAATCAAAACCCTAAGTCGAGAATTGAAGAAAAGTTTGGAATCGGATAGTAGTGAAGATACTGACGAAGTGGTTGGAGAAGACTAAACTCTATATCTAGTAGCGCAAGTAGAATGATGCCTTTTTATTGTTTCTGTGTCTTGAATAAAGACGTATTGTGATATTTGCAATTATTTAAACATCACTATTAATCTCTAAACCATGATTCAGTATAATTCCTGATGTTATATTGTTATACTACTAGAAATATAATAATTAGTTGCTAATAAACATTAGCAACTAATTGATTAAAAGCTCAATAATTTATAATTCTTGAAAGGACAAAAAGGGCAATAAGAATACTAAGAAATAACGAGATGAAAAATATTTTTTTAATTTTCAAATAATTTGTGTTCAATACACTGTCATCGTTGCTTTCATTCATTGGCCTCAAAAAACTATAATATGAATATATCCCCAGTGGCCAAATGAACACAATGGTAAGTTTTGTAAAGATTAAAGAATTTCTCCTAACAATTTTTTGTAATTCTAAATTTTTAATAAGTAAAATTTTAATTTATTAAACATTTGTTTTTGTTCTTCAAAACTGCGCAGTTCTGTAAGATTTGTTTTTTCATGCTAAGAATTTAGGGAATAACAATCAATAAAAAATAATTGAAAAATCCTAATCCACTTTTTTAGCTTCTTGCCAAATAACCTCCATCTCGTCTAGCGACATTTCATGGAGGGTTTTGCCTACTTTTTTTGCCTGTTTTTCTAAATACTGAAAACGTTTTGTGAATTTTTGATTGGTGCGTTCGAGGGCAGTGTCAGGGTTGATTTTAAGAAAACGGGCATAGTTAATCATTGAGAAAAGTACATCGCCAAATTCGGCTTCAATGGTTTTGTCCGAACCATTTTTCACTTCAGCATTCAGTTCGGCTAATTCTTCTTGAACCTTGTCCCAAACCTGTTCGGGATGCTCCCAATCGAAACCAACACCAGCTACTTTATCTTGAATGCGTTGTGCTTTCACTAGCGCAGGGAGTCCTTTGGGCACACCTTCTAAAACAGAGGTTTTTCCTTCTTTTAGTTTCAAGGCTTCCCAATTCTTTTTTACTTCTTCTTCGTCTTGAACGGTAACGACTCCATAGACATGCGGATGACGGTGTACCAATTTATCAGAAATACTTCGCTTCCTAGTTTGGAATAAAAAGCAATATGCAGCAACAGGTCTCCGAGTTCGTTTTTTATTTCTTCTAGATTACGATCCAAGATTGCATCGCCCAATTCGTAGGTCTCCTCAATAGTCAAATGACGTAAGGATTCGAAGGTTTGTTTTCTGTCCCATGGGCATTGCTCTCGGAGCTCATCCATGATGGTCAGCAAACGATCGATTGCCTCGAGTTGTTGGGCTCGCGTATTCATTAGGCTTCTTCTGTGGGCGTTGCTTCTTCCGTTGGAGCTTCTGACTCAGCAGCTGGAGCTGCTTCGGCAACTAAAAGACCTTTGTTTACCAAAACATTATACCATTGAATGATTTTCTTAATATCACTAGGATATACGCGTTCTTCATCATAATCTTGAAAAACTTCAAAGAAAAATGCCTCTAAGTCTGTAGCTGGAGCTTTAGGCTTCACGGAGCAAACTGCACCATTTTCTTTTGCAAGAATTTTCTGGAAAATCTCTGCTAATGGAACTTCGTCTTGTAATCCATAAATATTAATCTCCGAAAGTAAACTTACTTGATCACGAATACTTGCAGTAATTCGCTTACCGTCAACTAATGAGTGAGCCACAAAACCAGTTCGGGTTTGAACTTGAACTTCAAAAAGGCCTGGACGACCTGAAATAGCTATTATTTTATCTAATTCCATATCTATATTTATCGTTTTTTTGACGCTAAAGGGAAACGCATTTTATAATCTACGTCAATATTTCCTTTTGCTATATTGTTTAATTTTCCTTTGATTAATCTTTTTTTGAGTGGAGATAATTTGTCTGTGAACAATACCCCTTCGACGTGATCGAATTCATGCTGGACAACACGAGCGGCAAGCCCAGCTAAAACCTCAGTATGCTCCTGAAAGTTTTCATCGAAATAATGTACTTCTATATCTTCTTGTCGATACACATCTTCACGAACATCTGGAATACTTAAACAGCCTTCATTAAAAGCCCATTCTTCTCCTGACTCTTTAATTTGAGGATTGATAAAAACTTTTTTAAAGCCTGCTAATTGTTTTTGTTCATCTTCTGTTAATTCTTCATCTTCTGAAAATGGAGATGCATCAACTATAAAGACACGGATGCCTATTCCAACTTGTGGTGCTGCCAATCCAACTCCTTTAGCGTCATACATGGTTTCCCACATGTTTACCAGTAGTTGATCTAAATCAGGATATTCTGGAGTAATGTCCTTTCCTTTTTTCTTCAATACGGGCGTTCCGTATGCTACAATGGGTAATATCATAAACTAGTATTGTTTTTTGCTTCTAAATACGACTGCAAGATAAGAGTTGCGCTTATTTTATCAAGCAACCCTTTGTCTTGTCTTTTCTTTTTTCCTATTCCAGAATCTAAAAGGGTTTGAAAAGCCATCTTAGAGGTAAAGCGCTCATCGTAACGCTCAATTGGTAAACTTGGAATTTTTTTATTTAATGCAATAATAAACTTTTTTATTTCATTTTCAACTTCCGACAAAGAACCGTCGTGACGTTTAGGCTGCCCAAGAACACAAACAGAAACATCATGAGTAGTGATGTATTCTTTTAAAAAAGGAATAACCTCACGGGTAGGAAGCGTAGTTAATGCAGAGGCTAAAAGCTGTAACGGATCTGTTGCTGCTATTCCGGTGCGTTTGGTTCCAAAATCGATTGCTATAATTTCTGGCATGTGCAAATATACAGCTCCTTGTTGGGTTCGTATAAAAAAACTAAATAAAGTCAGGTGAAAAGCTTAAATTTGTCCAAAATTTTAAGAACATTTTAATGAGAGCAATTATAGAAGCAGCTTGGGAAGACCGAAGCCTTTTAGAACAAGAAGAAACGCAAAATGCGATTCGATCCATAGTCAAACAACTAGACGAAGGTGTACTTCGTGTAGCTGAACCAACTCCAAACGGGTGGCAAGTAAATGAATGGGTTAAAAAAGCAGTTGTGTTATATTTTCCAATTCAAAAGATGGAAACTTTTCATGCGGGCCCTATGGAATTTCATGATAAAATGCCTCTAAAAAAAGATTATGCAGCTAAAGGAATTCGAGTAGTTCCTCATGCAGTTGCCCGTCAAGGAGCATACATTGCTTCGGGGGTTATTCTGATGCCTAGTTATGTTAATATTGGTGCTTATGTAGATTCTGGATCTATGATAGACACATGGGCTACAGTAGGTAGTTGTGCGCAAATTGGTAAAAATGTTCACTTGAGCGGAGGCGTTGGAATTGGGGGAGTTTTGGAACCCCTTCAAGCTGCACCCGTTATCATAGAAGATGATGCTTTTGTTGGCTCACGTTGCATTGTAGTCGAAGGAGTTCGTGTAGAACGTGAAGCAGTTCTTGGGGCAAATGTTGTCCTTACAGCTTCAACCAAAATAATCGATGTTTCGGGTGATCAACCCATTGAATATAAAGGTGTCGTTCCGGCACGTTCTGTAGTAATCCCTGGAACATACGCAAAACAGTTTCCCGCTGGAGAATATCAAGTTCCATGTGCTTTAATTATTGGTAAGCGCAAAGAGAGTACCAATAAAAAAACGTCTTTGAACGACGCACTCAGAGAACATAATGTAGCTGTATAGATAACTTAATCGAATGAAAGCTTTTGTAAGTGCTGGTTGTACTGCTTTGAAAAAAGGTCAAACCCTACTGTACCCTACCGATACAATATGGGGGATTGGGTGCGATGCAACAAATCCAGATGCTGTAAATAGTATATATGAAATCAAACAAAGAGCAGATAGTAAAGCCCTAATTTGTTTGGTTTCTGACTTAACCATGTTGGAAGAATTGACAGGTCCATTGGAAACAAAAATTAAAAAAATTGCACTGAGTAAAAAACCTACAACTATAATTTACCCAAAAGCAGAAGGATTAGCCGAAAATTTAATGGCTGACGATGGTAGTGTTGCTATTCGCATTGTTCAAGATGAGTTTTGCCGAAATTTAATTCAAGCATTTGGCAAGCCCATTGTATCTACATCTGCTAATATTAGTGGTAATAGTAGTCCGAAAGAGTTTAATACAATTGACCAGCCCATTTTGGATGGTGTTAACTATATCGTAACTTTGAGAACAAAAGAAATAAGAACAACCCCTTCTACCTTAGTACAAATTGATGTAGAAGGAAACCTGAATACGTTAAGAGCATAAGCATGTTAAATACAGATTTTAACGAAATTTTAAATTCACAACTTTTCAAAACTGTTGCTGAAACTTCAGTTGATCTAGGGATAGAAATCTATGTCGTCGGCGGATTTGTGCGTGATCACTTGCTTAATAGAAAAAGAGAAAATACGGATGTTGATTTTGTAGTAATCGGATCAGGTATTGTATTTGCAAAAGAAATTCAAAAAAAACTACCGAACGCATCTAAAGTACAGGTTTTTAAAACCTATGGGACTGCAATGCTCAAATGGGAAGGTATTAGTTTAGAATTTGTTGGGGCAAGAAAAGAATCTTACGCCCCAGAGAGTCGAAACCCAGAAGTAACTGCTGGAAGTTTAGAAGACGACCAAAAAAGAAGAGATTTTACAATTAACGCATTGGCTGTAAGCCTAAATCCAACATCATACGGTGAGTTTTTGGATCCTTTTGACGGAATTACAGATTTAAAAAAAGGCATCCTCAGAACCCCACTAGAACCAGAAATTACATACTCAGATGATCCATTGCGCATGCTTCGCGCTATTCGTTTTGCTTCCCAATTGGGCTTCATTATAGAGAAAGAATCGTTGGATGCAATCAAAAATAATGCTGATAGAATTTCGATCATAACAAAAGAACGTTGTGTTGAAGAAATCAATAAAATAATGATGTGTGATCAGCCTTCTTTTGGTTTTTTACTGCTCGATGAAGTTAATTTACTTCCCCTACTTCTGCCTGAATTAATAGATTTAAAGGGCATAGAAGAAGTTGAAGGACAAAAACACAAAGATAATTTTTATCACACTTTTGAAGTAGTTGATAATATTTGTGAAGCAACTGAAGACCTTTGGCTTCGATGGGCTGCACTTCTCCATGATATTGGAAAAGCCCCTACAAAGCGATTCAGTAAAAAAGTAGGATGGACTTTTCATGGTCATGAATTTGTTGGTTCTAAAATGGTGTATAAATTATTTAAACGCATGAAAATGCCGTTGAATGAAAAAATGAAATTTGTTCAAAAAATGGTGTTGATGAGTTCCCGTCCGATTGTTATTGCCGAAGACTTGGTTACTGACTCTGCTGTACGGCGTCTTATTTTTGATGCCGGAGAAAACATAAACCACCTCATTACACTTTGTGAAGCTGACATTACTACCAAAAATCCAAAGCGGTTTGAACGTTATCATAACAACTTCAAAATTGTACGTAAAAAAATTGAAGAAGTAGAAGAACGTGATCATATTAGAAATTTTCAACCACCTGTATCTGGTGAGTTAATAATGGAATCTTTTGGTCTAGGTCCGTGTAAAGCCATTGGTCAGATTAAAGAAACTATTAAAGAAGCTATTCTCGAAGGTGTAATTCCTAACGAGCCCAAAGCAGCATTTGAATTAATGAAGGAAGAGGGTAAGAAACTGGGTTTGAATTTTATTGAAAAATAACAACACTATGAAAGCAAATTTTCGGTTTTGGGTTGGTGTTTCTTTGGTTCTAGTATATGCCGTTATAGCTGCTGGAGCAATTGTAAGGGTTACAGGAAGCGGCATGGGTTGCCCCGATTGGCCAAAATGTTTTGGTTATTTGATTCCTCCTACAGAACGAGCCCAATTAGACTGGGAGTATCAACATGAATACAACGAAGGAGAGGTAATTATTGTAAATGAAAGCCTGAAAGTAGCCTTAGAAGATTTTACAAGCACAGCGGATTACTCTGAATCAAATTGGGAATCATATACAAAACATGATTATGCTCATTTCAATGCATTCCATACCTGGGTAGAGTTCATTAATCGCCTCGCAGGAGCACTATCTGGTCTAGCAACCCTGATCGTTGGGATATTATCTGTTCGTTATTGGAAGAAAAAAAAGAGGGTGCCGCTACTTTCTTTTCTCATCGTCTTAGGGATGGGGTTTCAAGCATGGCTTGGAAAAACAGTTGTAGACTCTAATTTATTACCTACTAAAATTAGTATTCATATGATCATGGCATTATTAATTGTTGCGCTATTGGTTTATTTATACGCATATACTGCACCTAATAATTCTAAAACGACAACGACCATTAGAATTAAAAATCTTGGGATTATTGCCCTTGTACTAACCCTAATTCAAATCGGAATTGGGACACAAGTACGACAGTTTATTGATATTCAAATTGATTCATTAGGAAAGGAACAAGTTTCCCAATGGTTAAATCCGGCTCCCTTTAAGTTTTATTTTCATAGAACTTTTTCGCTATTAGTAGTTCTTGTTAACGGTTACTTATTTTATAAACTTCGTGAAATTAATTTTAGCTTGAATGTATTCAAGTGGATAGTAATCACCTTGTTATGTGAGGTTTTAACAGGGGTTTTAATGTATTATTTGGACTTCCCTTTTGGATCACAACCCATACATTTACTCTTAGCTTCATTATTGTTTGGAGCTCAACAATATTTTTTATTACAATTATTCAACCACAACATAAACACTACCACTGATGGTATATAGATTCAGAATTATTCTTGACACAAAAGAAGACATCCTAAGAGATATTGAAATTGAAGCTTCTGCTACTTTAGAGGATTTTCATTACGCTATTGCACAAGCATTTGGTTTTGGTGGAAGTGAGATGGCATCATTCTATAGAACTAATAAAGAATGGGAACAGGGTGATGAAATTCCCTTATTAGATATGGACGAGGGAATTGTTCCTATGGGACAAGAACAAATAGATTCTGTTTTTGATGCTGAAAATCATCACTTAATATACGTCTATGATTTTCTTGATTTATGGACATTCTTTGTTGAGCTTATTGAAATTGGAGAGCCTGAAGTTTCTAAACTTTACCCTAACTTAATTTTCGCCCAAGGAGTAGTGCCTGATGAAGCTCCAAACAAAGATTTTGTCGCTGAAGAAAATCAATCAGAAGATGAATTGGAAGCGGACAGCGATGAAGAAGGCTTAGATGATTATAACGATGCAGATTTTTACTAAGGTCTAGAGTTTACTAGATTCGTCATGTTCAAGTTTTCATAATTTCGTAAGACATAAGAAAATGAAGCTTGCACAATTTCACCCATGTTTTTACATTTTTTAAAAGAGGTGTCTTTTGTAAACTTATATATTTCCTCGGAAAGATTTTTAATGTTTTCTGGCTTAGCGACTAAATCTGAAACCATAATTTTCAATAGCTTGTCTAACCTACTCTTTGTACTCTGAATTCTTTTAGCTAGAATAGATCGTTCCTCAATTTTATATTGTGCTATTGAATCTTGAGAAAGTTTAGCTTTTACTACAGAAATCATTGGGAAATTTTCTTTGAAAAACTGAGGTCGATAAACCATGAGTTTTCCTTCAAAACTTTGTTGGTCAAAATCAATTGCGCGAATTTTATAAATCACTTGATCAAAATCGTGAATTGGAATAACAACATAATTATATGCTCGCATATCTCCAAGCAAACGAATCATACAACGTTCATTGAATTTAACATATTCCTTAGCAATCTGAGCTTGCTCTGATGGTGAACAAGTGTCTAAATGCTTTTCTATAAAAACATCTCCTGGGATTCCTGCAATGTGCTCTTCAATTAAAGTTGAATCGTTGATTAGGAAATTAAGGTTATGTGGAGATAACATGTGCTCAAATTCAATTCCATAAACACGAGAAGCATCAGTTTTTTTTACATAGAAATAGGTGAAATTATCGTTCAAAATATTACGAACTTTTATCCTAAATGGTTTAGAATTTCCAAAGGTACAATAGTCTATTGCATCTATATTTAAGAAAGACATAGAAGATTCGTTACCGTCGGAGTGAAGAAAAGCATATACTTTTTTGAGGTTAAAATCAATTTCTTGACGTTCGCTATCAGAATAATAAACACGAATCCATAAGGTATCGTTATCGTTTTCATCATAAACAACCACAGAGCCAGAAAAACGAAGCAAATCATCGTAATAAACAGGAGTATACACCCAACGATTATAATTTCTTAAATAGCTTTTTAATGCATCATTAATTGGGTAAAATGGTTTTTTCTGAGAAATTAATTTATCTTCCATAAGCATTCTTTATTCAAAGGTACTACTTTATTCTATGGGTTATTTTTATAAAAATGAAGTGAATAAGCTAGTAAAACAATGATTCTAAATGCTTAAATTTAAGGCCTCATAAAAACACTATGTCATTTAAGTTAGTTTCAGAATTTTCACCCACCGGAGATCAGCCAACCGCAATCAAGCAACTGGTAGATGGATTTTCACAAACCGAAAAATACATGACACTTCAGGGCGTTACCGGCTCTGGAAAGACCTTTACAGTTGCTAATGTAGTGGAACAACTAGACCGCCCAACTCTTGTTTTAGCCCACAACAAAACATTAGCCGCCCAATTGTATTCAGAATTCAAACAGTTTTTTCCGGAAAATGCAGTCGAATATTTCGTTTCATATTACGACTACTATCAACCCGAAGCTTACCTTCCTGTAACTGGAACTTATATTGAAAAAGACTTATCCATAAACGAAGAAATAGAAAAACTTCGACTCAGTACTACCTCATCCCTACTCTCTGGAAGAAGAGATGTAATTGTTGTTGCCTCAGTATCTTGTCTTTATGGTATTGGAAATCCTGCTGAATTTAAAAAAAATGTGGTTTCTATAAAAAAGGACCAAGTAATTTCAAGAACTAAATTTTTGCATCAACTCGTTCAGAGTTTGTATTCAAGAACAATGGCTGATTTTCAGCATGGAAATTTTAGAGTGAAAGGTGATGTGGTTGATGTATATCCGAGTTATGCAGACACAGCTTTTAGAATCCATTTTTTTGGAGATGAAATTGAAGAAATTGAAGCATTTGATCCAATAACAAATGAACGAATTGAAAAGTACGATCAACTAAACATATTTCCGGCTAATATGTTCGTAACGTCTCCAGACATTCTTCAAAATGCAATTCATACCATCCAAGACGATTTGGTTAAACAACTCGATTTTTTTAGAGAAGTCGGAAAACACTTAGAAGCAAAACGATTAGAAGAACGAACTAATTTTGACCTTGAAATGATTCGAGAATTAGGGTACTGCTCTGGGATTGAAAATTATTCACGGTATTTAGACGGAAGAAACCCCGGGACAAGACCTTTCTGTTTGCTCGATTACTTTCCTGACGACTTTTTAATGGTTATTGACGAGAGTCACGTAACCGTTTCACAAGTTCATGCTATGTATGGTGGCGACAGAAGTAGAAAAGAAAACCTTGTGGAATATGGCTTTAGACTTCCAGCTGCTATGGACAATAGACCTCTTAAGTTTGAGGAATTTGAGGAACTTCAAAATCAAGTTCTTTATGTTAGTGCTACTCCAGCTGACTATGAATTAGAAAAAACTGAAGGTGTTTTTGTTGAACAAATTATTCGCCCTACAGGGCTTCTAGACCCCTTAATCGAGGTTCGTCCAAGTGAAAATCAGATTGATGATTTGATCGAAGAAATACATAAAAGAACCGAAAAAGACGAACGAACTCTGGTTACTACCTTAACCAAAAGAATGGCAGAAGAGCTAACCAAATACATGAGTCGTATTCAAATTCGGTGTCGCTATATTCATTCTGATGTAGATACTTTGGAGCGGGTAGAGATTATGCAAGACCTAAGAAAAGGTGTTTTCGACGTTTTGATTGGTGTTAATCTTTTAAGAGAAGGTTTGGATTTACCTGAGGTTTCCTTAGTTGCTATATTAGATGCAGACAAAGAAGGGTTTTTACGTTCAAACAGATCTTTAACTCAAACCGTTGGGCGAGCTGCTAGAAATGTCAATGGCCTTGCTATTTTCTATGCTGATAGGATTACAAAAAGCATGCAGTTTACAATGGACCAAACAACCTACAGAAGAGAGAAGCAAATGGAATACAACACGTTGCATAATCAGGTTCCTAAAGCATTAAACAAATCCTTAGATAGTGCTCTGTCAAAAAATTCTGTTGCCACTTTTGCATCAGAGAAAGAATCTAAAAGAGCAGCTGAAGAAGCTACACGTTACCTAACAAAACCTCAAATTGAGCAAAAAGTTCGTGACACAAGAAAACTCATGGAGGTTGCAGCTAAAGATTTAAATTTTATTGAAGCTGCTCGATTACGAGATGAGATTAAAACATTAAAAGAGCAATTGTAGAATTCATTTATAATCCATGATGAACTTAATCTAATCTTATGAATTTACTTCTTGAAATTGTTGCGGTGACTCTTAATTTAACTTTTTTAGTTTTACTTATTAGAGAAAATTTTTATTGTTGGTTTTTTGGTATAGCAGGTTCTTTACTAAGTATTTTATTGTTTTACAATATTGGTCTTTATGCAGAATCAATACTTTACATCTATTATGTCATAATTGGCGTTTATGGTTACCTCCTTTGGAATTCAAAAGGAAACACTCAAGAATTACTTATTAATGACGTTGTTCCTCAAAAGCATATTCTATACCTCATTGGCGGTGTTTTATTTGCAATGTTTCTTGGGTATGTTCTTACAAATAACACCAAAGCAAGCTATCCTTATTTAGATGCTTTTACAACAATTTTTAGTTTTATTGCGAGTTACCTAGAAGCCAAAAAAATATTAAGCGGATGGTATTATTGGATTATAGTCAATGGTGTAACTCTAGGTCTATACTTTGATAAAGAATTGTATTTCTATTTTTCCTTGACACTAATTTATCTTGCTCTTTCTTTTTATGGTCTTCGAGAATGGAGAATAAAACTAGTCGCTATTAACTAATACTTTGCTGATTTTCCGTTTGCAGATGAATTTTTTATAAAAACTCTAAGATCTTCATTTGCCTTAATAAGATCCTCTCTCCTTAAGTACATCATGTGACCCGATCGATATCCTTCAAAATAAAAACGATCTTTCATTTTTCCACTTGGATCTATTTGCCATTGAGAATATTTTGCACTAAAGTAAGTTGTAGCTCCATCATAATAGCCAGACTGTGTCAAAACTTTTAAATACGGGTTTTGAGCCATTGCCTGACGTAAATTTTCACGTGTATTTTCGTTATCGTAGTTCCAAGGACTAACAGAACCAAACATATTATATTTTACATCGGTTTTGAAATTTAAATCCGTTCGAATATAATGGTTTATCGCAGGGGTAAATGAATGTAGCCAAGAAGTAAGTTCAGCGCTATAATCTGGACGCATTCCAACTTCTTTTTTATCTATACCAATATAACGAGAATCGAGTCTTCCAATCGTTTTTCCTTCATCCCTTAGGAGCTCTTTCCAAAAAAATGAATTTGGTACATCGAGATTATTTTGCATAATAACCTCTTCACTTAAACCTGAATAATATGCCATTTGAACTGCAACTTTTTGTTTTTCTTCAAGACTTAAAAAACCACCCCGAGCTAAAGCAGGTATAAGTTCATCAACTGCAAATTTTTCAGCGAGTGGAAGGATGTCAGGTAAGTCTAAGTCCTGAAGTTCTGGAGGTAATTGTTTGTGATACCAAGCAGCAGCAGTATAGTAGGGTAAATTAAGTGCTGAAGACACTGGACCCCCTGTTCTTAATACTTTATAATCTGCTGGAGAAACCATAATAACTCCATTTAAATACATCCATTGTTGATTTTGTAAAGCCAATGAAAGCCCCATGACACGAGTACCTCCATAACTCTCCCCTATAATGTATTTTGGAGCTTCCCACAGCTCTTTTCTATTCACAAATGTGTTCATCCATTCTGCGAGGTATTTAATGTCTTCGTTGACACCAAAAAAAGTTTCCTTTTTTTCTTTTTCACCATCATATTCAATGATTCTAGAATATCCAGTATTAACAGGATTAATGAACACAATATCAGCTACATCTAATATGGAATAGGGATTACTATCAAAGCCATACGGTTGAACCGGGTAACCTTCAGAATCAATACGTAAGATGTTTGGACCAGTATAGGCAACATGCATCCATACCGATGCAGATCCTGGTCCTCCATTAAAAGAAAAAATAATGGGTCGAGGGGCTTTACTTTTATCGTTAGTTCTCTTATAATAAGTATAGAAAAGAGTTGCCATAGGCTTTCCATCCTCATTCCAAACAGGTTGCGTACCAGTTTGAGCTTGATAAGAAATAGAAAAACCTTTAATATTTGTAGTATGATTTGTAACTACAAGTGTATCAATTGGAATTTGACGTTCTTGGGCAAAAAGAGTGCAGGAGATTAATCCATTCAAAATAAAGAGTATTAAATTTTTCATAGAATATTTTTTTAGTAGTTACTAAATGTAAAAAATATTCAGCTAATGTCTTTTAAGAATAGAAAATACTTGTTCAACTAATAATTAAATTTTATTTTCCAAGCATCAAAATCTCAGAATCTTTTAGATGGGGTAAATCATTTTTTCTTGTGATTTCTAATTTACATTCGCTTTTCAAAAGAGACCTTCTTATGATTTTTGTTGAAAATTCCTTTGAGAAATAATGTCCTTTAATAAGCATATATTAAGAATTGGTTAGTTTTTGGGGGAACTTAAATAAAAATACATTTTAAATAATGATATTTATAATTGTAAGATATAGCAATTAAACTACTCTTACTGATGAATTATGATTACCAAAAGTAATGCTGAAAATTACTTTAGAAAATAAAATTCATAACTTATTACTGCCTTGATTTAAATAGACAGTTAAATGAAATTATTTATTTTACTTTTAAATAAAACGGTTTTAGGTATAGCTTAAAATCACTCATAGGATATGAAGGCTAAAAAATGTAATTTTAGAGAACTAAAAGATTTATTTAAATGATCCAATCCTATAAAAAGCCACTGCAATTAGAAGAACAATATGATGCTATTATTATAGGTACCGGAATGGGGAGTTTAACTACTGCTGCATTTTTAGCTAAAGAAGGTAAAAAAATCTTAATGCTAGAGCGGCACTATACTGCGGGTGGGTTTACTCATGTTTTTAAACGAAAGGGTTATGAATGGGATGTTGGTATTCACTACATAGGAGAAGTTCAAAAAGAAAACAGCGCCCTGCGCAAAATGTTTGATTATATCACCGACAAGAATCTTCATTGGGCAGACATGGGCGAGGTTTATGATCAAATCATAATTGGAAATAAAAAATATGACTTTGTAAAAGGAGTTGATAATTTTATTGACCAGATCGTATCCTATTTTCCGGAAGAACGAAAAGCGATTGAAGCCTATGTCGATTTAGTATTCAAGGCAAATAAGGCTATGGGCAAATTTTATATAAACAAGACTCTACCTAATATTATTGGAAATCTTGTTGGAGGCATATTACAAAAACCATACAAAGAGTTTTCAGACAAAACAACCTACGAAGTCCTCCGATCACTAACAGATAATGAGGAACTTATTAAAGTGCTTTGTGGGCAATATGGTGATTATGGGCTGCCTCCTAAACAAAGTAGTTTTGCAATGCATGCCTCGGTTGTAAAACATTATTTTGGTGGTGGTAGCTTTCCAATTGGTGGCTCTTCTGAAATTGTAAAAACTATTGATCCAGTAATTGAAGCTTCAAAAGGAACAATTTTGATTAGTGCAGAGGTTGAAGAAATAATACTAGAAAAGCAACGAGCGGTTGGAGTAAAAATGAGTGATGGAAAATGTTTTTATGCCCCTTTAATTATAAGTGGTGCAGGGATTATGAATACTTATAAAAAAATGATTTCCAAAGATCATAAAATATTTAAAAAGTTTTCAGAACAATTAACCAAAGTAAATCCGTCCGTTGCCCATGGATGTCTGTACATAGGTCTAAACGGATCTCCTGAAGAGCTTAAATTGGCTAAAAAAAATTTATGGATTTATCCTGATGACTTAGATCATGATGGTTGTGTAGATCGTTTCTTAAAAGACCATGAGCAACCCTTTCCAGTTGTATATGTTTCTTTCCCGTCCGCAAAAGATCCAGATTGGTCCAACCGTTATCCAGGCAAAAGTACAATAGATATCATTACGTTACTCCCCTTCGAAAGCTTTCATCAATGGGACAAAACCCGCTGGATGAAACGTGGAGACACTTATGAAGCCTATAAAGAAAGGTTTGCACAGCGCTTATTGAATCATTTGTTCGAAATATTCCCACACCTAAAAGATAAAGTTGATTGTTATGAACTCTCTACCCCACTAACCACAAAACACTTTGTAAATTATGAACAAGGTGAACTTTATGGTTTAGAACATACACCAGAACGTTACAAACAAAAGTTTTTAAATCCAAGAACCCCCATTAAGGGTTTATATTTAACTGGGCAAGATATTGTAACAGCTGGAGTTGGAGGGGCTTTGTTTTCTGGCTTTATAACAGCCACTGCGATTACTGGAAAAAATTTATGGAAGAAAATTTACAATTAAAATAAAGTGCAACTATAAAAAACAGCTCCAAAGTGGAGCCGTTTTCTCTGGACTTTTTTTAATTATTTGACGTTAATCAGCTTTTTAGGCTGTGGTAAACTTTCCTCTTTTTTAGGTAATGTTAATTTCAAAACACCCTCTTTATAAGCCGCTTTTATTTTATCAGTTGCAACACTATCTGGTAAGTTGAAATTTCTCTGAAATGATGTATAATCAAATTCCTTTTTGTAATATAAGTTGGTAACATCGGAATCTGAATGCTCAGTTTCAAGACTAACGGACAAAACATCATCCTTAGCTTCAATAATAAAATCAGTCTTAGCCCTACCAGGAACAGCAAATTCAATTATAAACTGAAGATCATCTTCTGATATATTAACAGCAGGCTGTTTAACTTCCGGAAGATTGTGACGTGTAAGTTGATTATAAATCAGTTGATCAAAAACCGAAGGGGTTGATTGAAAATTTCTTTTAATTAAATTCATATCTAAATTTTTTAAAGGTTAATACTTGAACTGATTCATTCAAATAAAATACCACTTTAAAAAATAAGACATAATGTCATTAAAAGTGAGTTAAATACTGACAGTCTGTCCTATCCTATGGCCTCCTGTACTTTATCAGCAGCTTCCTGAAAAGCTGTAGCAGATAAAACATTCAAGCCTGAACTATCAATTAATTCCTTCGCAATATCCGCATTAGTACCTTGCAAACGAACGATAATTGGAACATTAATAGCATCTCCAAGGTTCTTATATGCATCTACAATACCTTGAGCTACACGATCACAACGAACGATACCTCCAAAAATATTAACTAGAATTGCTTTTACATTTGGATCTTTCAATATTAAACGAAATGCCATTTCTACACGAGCAGCATCTGCTGTACCGCCAACATCTAAAAAGTTAGCAGGGTCTCCTCCCGCCTGCTTAATCAAATCCATAGTTGCCATTGCCAATCCAGCTCCGTTAACCATACAGCCAACATTACCGTCAAGATCAACATAGTTAAGACCAACCTCTCCAGCTTCAACTTCTATCTGATTTTCTTCTCGAATATCTCGAAGAGCTAAGTAATCTTTATGTCTGAATAAGGCATTGTCGTCAATAGACACTTTAGCATCAACAGCTAAAATTTTATTATCGGATGTTTTTAAAACAGGATTAATTTCAAATAAAGAAGAATCTGATTCTACATAAGCAGTATATAGTGCGGTAATGAATTTAGTCATCTCCTTAAAGGCATGTCCACTTAAACCTAAATTAAAAGCTACTTTACGTGCCTGAAAAGGCATCATACCTGTACCCGGGTCAATTTCTTCTGTGAAAATCAAATGAGGTGTTTCTTCAGCTACAGTTTCTATATCCATTCCACCTTCAGTAGAATACATGATCATGTTCCTTCCTGTTGCACGATTTAATAAAACCGAAACATAGAATTCACTAGTTTCTGTTTCACCAGGATAATAAACGTCTTCACAAATCAAAACCTGATGAACTGGTTTCCCTTGGGGAGGAGTTTGAGGTGTAATTAATTGCATCCCTATAATATGACCTGCAATAGAAGAAACCTCATCAAGATTCTTAGCTAACTTAACACCACCACCTTTACCACGTCCACCAGCATGAATTTGTGCTTTTATGACGTGCCATCCTGTTCCAGTTTCTTCGGTTAACACTTTTGCTGCAGATACGGCTTCTTCAGCAGTTTGAGCAACAATACCGCGTTGGATTGCAACACCAAAACTTGCTAAAATTTCTTTCCCTTGATATTCGTGTAAATTCATTTATTTCAAAATTTAATCAAACAAAAATAGAGAAGTTAAATCAATTAAAATCAATCAGTAGGAAAAGTATTTTGTTTCATATGTAACAAAAATTTATATTTTTAATATATTACGTCAAAACCCTTTGTCAGCTTAGAAATGTTCTTATTTTTGTGGAAAATAATTACAAATGAACTACGCAGAATTACGTTCTATAGCAGAAAAATTTGGAGGTCCACTCTATGTTTATGATGCAGAGAAAATTAAATTTCAATACGACAGACTAAGCAATGCTTTTAGTGGAGTGAAAAATTTAAAACTAAATTACGCAACAAAGGCGTTGTCCAATGTTTCTGTATTAACATACATTCAAAATCTGGGAGCAGGATTAGATACAGTTTCCATACAAGAAGTACGCTTAGGTCTTGCTGCTGGTTTTGAGCCTAATTCAATAATTTATACACCCAACGGAGTTTCCTTATCCGAAATAGAGGAGGTAGCTCACTTAGGGGTACAAATAAATATAGACAACCTTTCTATATTAGAACAATTTGGAAGTAAATACCCTTCTATACCTGTTTGTATAAGGATCAATCCTCATGTAATGGCAGGTGGAAATAGCAATATTTCTGTAGGTCATATCGATTCAAAATTCGGAATCTCTATCCATCAAATTCCACATTTGATTCGAATTACCGAAAACACTAGAATGAACATCAACGGGATTCACATGCATACCGGAAGTGATATTTTAGATATTGATGTATTTCTACACGCATCTGAAATACTCTTTGAAACTGCTAAAAATTTTAGAAACCTGAGTTTTATTGATTTTGGTTCCGGGTTTAAAGTTCCTTATAAAATTGGAGATATTGAAACTAACATTGAAGAGCTAGGAGAACGATTAACAGAAAAGTTTAATGATTTTTGTGAAGAATATGGGCGTGAACTTACCCTAGCTTTTGAGCCTGGAAAGTTTTTAGTCAGTGAAGCTGGATTTTTTATCTCAAAAGTAAATGTAGTTAAACAGACCACCTCAACTGTTTTTGCGCAAATAGACAGTGGATTTAATCATCTCATTCGCCCCATGTTTTACGGGTCACATCACGAAATTGAAAACATATCCAACCCTGAAGGTAGAGAGCGTTTTTATTCTGTTGTAGGTTATATCTGTGAAACGGACACTTTTGGTAGTAATCGGAAAATTGCAGAAATTAACGAAGGAGATTTTTTAATTTTCAGAAACGCTGGCGCATATTGTCAAACCATGGCTAGTAATTACAACTCTAGATTTAGACCAGCAGAAGTTTTATGGCTTAATGATGAGGCACATTTAATTAGAAAAGAAGAAACGTTCGAAGATATTCTTCACAATCAGATTATTTTAGATTTTGATAAAGTAATTCATCAAGAAAGTGCTAAAGCTTAAGAAATAACTCCAGACCCAAGTAATTCTTCCTCTTTATACCAGGCAACAAACTGACCTTCACTTATTGCTGTCTGAGGGGAGTCAAACATTACATATAGCCCATTAGCTTCGCGATAAAGGGTTGCTTGCTCTAGGGGCTGTCGGTACCTAATCCGAGCCATAACGCTCAATTGTTCACCTTCTCTTATTTCAAGATCTTTTCGAACCCAATGAATTTCATCACCTAAAACCAATAATCCTCTTCTTAGAAGACCGGGATGCTTTTTTCCTTGACCCGTATAAACTATGTTTTCATTTACATCCGTATCAATGATAAACAAGGGCTCAGGAGTTCCTCCGACCCCTAATCCTTTGCGCTGTCCCTTTGTGAAAAAGTGCGCCCCTTGATGGCTGCCAACAAGCTTACCGTCTGAAGGGTTATATGTTTTTTTTGTACTGTTATACTTCAACATATCAAGTTGAGAAGCGAAATTAGTTTGTGGATTTTGATAGGCTATATGATGTTCTGGTATAACAAAAATGTTTCCAGTCTTGGCCTTAAGTTGCTGCTGTAAAAAATCTGGCAAACTTACTTTACCAATAAAACAGAGTCCTTGTGAATCTTTTTTGTTCGCTGTAATTAAATCTTGTTGTGCGGCAATTTCTCTTACTTTTTCTTTTTGCAGAGCTCCAATAGGAAATAATACTTTTGAAAGCTGATCTTGGGTAAGCTGACATAAAAAATAAGATTGATCCTTATTTGCATCTGCCCCACCTAATAAACGATGAATGGTTTTTCCTTCAGGACCAACAAGAGTATCCTTTTGACAATAATGACCCGTTGCAACATAATCCGCTCCTAAAGAAAGTGCTATGTCCATAAAAACATCAAACTTAATTTCACGGTTACATAAAACATCAGGGTTAGGGGTTCGGCCTTTCTGATATTCCGAAAACATATAATCTACAATACGATCCTTGTACTCAACACTTAAATCTACTGTTTGAAATGGAATTCCTAATTTATCTGCAACAATCATAGCGTCGTTACTATCCTCTAGCCAAGGGCACTCATCTGAAATAGTAACAGATTCATCATGCCAATTTTTCATGAAAAGAGCAATTACTTCATAGCCTTGCTCTTGAAGCAAATATGCAGCAACACTAGAATCGACACCTCCCGAGAGGCCTACAACGACTTTCTTTTTCATGGTTCAAAGATAGCTAATAGTATGTAGAAATAGGTTGTATAAATAAGTTAGGTTTATCGCTTCCCTTTAGCTTTTTTCTGTTGTTCTGCTTGCTCCATCGCTTTCTGTAATCGTGCAGAAAAGCCACCTTTCTTCTTTGGTTTCTTTTTATTTTCCTCGAGCTGCATTAAAATTTTAGCGTCATCTACAATGTAATTCTTAATTACAAGCATTAAGACAATAGTCAATACATTGGAAACAAAGTAATACAAACTCAATCCACTTGCATAATTATTGAAAAAGAATAACATCATCAAAGGCATAAGATACATGATTACTTTCATGTTTGGCATTCCAGGCTGTTGAGGTGCTGACTGCTGCCCCGCGGTCATCATGGTATAAAAGAAAATTGCAATAGAAGCAAGTATTGGAAACAGACTGATATGATCCCCATAAAAAGGAATGTTGAATCCTAATTCGTAAATGGAATCATAAGAAGATAAATCGTCGGCCCATAAAAAACTTTTTTCTCTCAGAGCGAAAGCCACAGGGAAAAAACTGAATAGAGCATAAAAAACAGGCAACTGAATTAAAGCAGGTAAACACCCAGACATTGGGTTTGCTCCAGCCTTAGAATATAGTGCCATTGTTTCCTGTTGACGTTTAACTGAATCATCCTTATACTTCTTAGCTAATACATTAACTTCTGGCTTTAAAACCTTCATTTTGATTTGTGAAACATAGGACTTATACGTAACCGGTGACATCACCAAACGCACCAAAACAGTCAGTACAATGATTGCAATTCCGTAAGGTAAAAATCCACTAAGAAAATTAAATGTAGGCGTGAAAACATATTTGTTGATCCATCCAAAAATTCCCCAACCAAAGTCAATAGAATTCTCTAATCCAATTTCATACTGCGCTAGAGTGTCATATTCTGTTGGTCCAAAATACCACTTGAAGTTATGATCAATTTCTCCCTCTGAAACAATAGGAATTACCGTTTTATATATTTTGGTGAATTCTTGGTCAATAATATCTGAGTCTACAAGACTTTCAGAAGTGAAATTAACCGTTTCAAATGCTTTTGAAGGTATTAATATAGAATTGAAAAAATGTTGTTTATATGAAACCCAATGAACGTCTATTTCTTTTTCTTCGTCTTCTGAAGCTCCGGAAAGGTAGTCTATTTTATCATCCTCAAAACTGTAGGTCAATAAATGAAATCTGTTTTCATACTCAATACTTCGCGAATTTCTAAATGCTTTTAAATCCCAAGTTATTTGCTGCTCTTCTCTTGTATTTATTAAACGACGCATTCCTTCAGAACGTATCGAAAAATAAATCATATAATCGTTGGCTTTAATTTTATATTCAAAAACAATGTACTGAGCAGAGCTAACTTCTGCGGTAAAAGTTATTATCTGATTTCCACTTTCCTCGGTTACTTTAGGAGTAAAATAAAAGTCACCAGTATTTAAAACTCTACCATCTGAAGTAGTAAAGCTATAATTGAAATTTTGATTATCCTTTATAAGGTATAAAGGTTCTTGCTTATAATTATTAAACTCTTTTAAAAGCAAACTTGATATTTGCGCTCCTTTTGGATTAAATTTTATTGCTAATTTCTCATTCTCAAAATCAACTTTTTTAGTTGTTGTAAATTGAAATAAATTAGTGAAAGAACCATAAGAAGCTTGTCGTTGATTGCTTTGAAGTGAATCATTAACTACAACTGTATTGCTTTGCTCAGGTACATTTCTTGCAGCAGATTCTGTTTGATTTACATTTTCTACAGCAGCTTCTTCAACGGGAGCTTGATTATAAAGCATCCATGTTAGAATCAATGCTATTAGGAAAAATCCTACAAACTGCCAGGGGTCAAATTTTTTTTCTTCCATAATGTTTGGAACCTTTTACTAGAGGTTATTTTAAAGTTTTATTTAATAAACTCGCTTTAACAAAATCCACAAATAAGGGGTGTGGGTTAAGTACTGTACTTTTATATTCAGGATGATATTGAACCCCTAGAAACCAAGGGTGATTAGGGTTTTCAACTACTTCAACCAATCCTGTTTTCGGATTAATTCCTGTAGCTTTAAGTCCTGATGCTTCAATATCTTTTCTATAATGATTGTTTAATTCGTATCGGTGACGGTGACGTTCCGATATGGTGTTTTTGTTGTAAGCTTTATATGCTAAAGATCCTTCTGACAATTCACAGTCCCATGCACCTAATCGCATAGTTCCTCCCATCTCTGTTATGGCCTTTTGGTCTTCCATAATTGAAATAACAGGTGCTTTACATTGTTCATCCATTTCGGTTGAATTTGCTTCTAAATTACCCATAACGTTCCTAGCGTGCTCGATAACTGCCATTTGCATACCGAGGCAAATTCCAAAAAATGGGATGTTGTTTTCACGAACATATCGAACCACATCAATTTTACCTTCAATTCCTCGACCTCCAAAACCTGGAGCAACTATCACACCATCTATGTTTTTAAGTTTTTCTGAAACGTTTTGAGAAGATATATGTTCAGAGTGTATGGATTCTACAATTACTTTTATTTCATTAGAAGCACCCGCATGAATCAAAGATTCAAGAATCGACTTATACGAGTCTTGTAATTCAACATATTTACCAATTAAACCAATTGTAATTTGCTGTTTAGGGTTTTTGTATTTATTTAAAAAATCTTTCCATCGATTTAAATTACTAGGCTTACTTTTTAACTTCAACGTATTTAAAACCACTTGATCCAATCCTTCGTTAAGCATTAATAAAGGAACATCATAGATTGTTTCTGCATCAATAGACTCAATAACAGCTTCCTGTTTTACATTACAGAAAAGCGCTAGTTTTTTACGGATATCGTCGGATATTTTGTGCTCAGTTCTACACACCAAAACATTAGCTTTTACTCCACTTTCCATCAAAGTTTTAACAGAATGTTGCGTTGGCTTTGTTTTTAATTCACCGGCAGCAGACAAATAAGGTATCAGAGTTAAGTGGATTACCATTGCATTTTCATCACCAAGCTCCCAAATCAACTGACGAACAGCCTCAATATAGGGTAGGGATTCAATATCACCAACTGTACCTCCTATCTCTGTAATCACAATATCATAATCACCTGTTTCTCCTAAAAGACACATGCGTTCCTTGATCTCGTTAGTAATATGAGGAACCACTTGAACTGTTTTTCCAAGAAAAACACCTCTCCGCTCTTTATCAATAACACTTTGATAAACACGCCCTGTAGTTACATTATTAGCTTGAGATGTAGATACGTTAAGAAAACGTTCGTAATGACCTAAATCTAAATCAGTTTCTGCACCGTCATCTGTAACAAAACACTCCCCATGTTCGTAGGGATTAAGGGTGCCAGGGTCTACATTTATATAGGGATCAAACTTTTGAATGGTTACACGATAATTTTGTGCCTGCAATAGCTTCGCTAAAGAAGCAGCAATAATTCCTTTACCTAAAGAAGAAGTAACTCCTCCTGTAACAAATATATATTTGGTGTTTGACATCCGGTTTTGGGTAGTATATGTTAGTTATTTACCGGGCTTAAAATTACAAAAACTATTGAAATAAATGGAGTTCTTGTCTTCATTTCTTAATTTCAAAAATTTCATAGCCACTATGTTCTAATAAATAAAATGCGCGATTCTCGAAACCTGCAGCCGAATTGGGCACATAATCAAATCGACTTTCAATGTATTCAGTCTCTCCCAAACTATCAGAACTTATTTGATTTATATGCGACCAACGTAATATTACGTCAATTGCTACATCGTATCCCCGCAATGCTTCTCGCTTAGGTAAATCACCAAAGGCTGTTACGTAAAGGGAATCAAAAACTTTAGAGCGTGGACTGTTATAGGAAAATTCTCCAGCTGTATAGGTAAACTTCAAATTACCTAGTTGCTTTTTAGATATGTTTTGATTGTTATATGCATTTGATCTGAATGTAGTGAACAATTGAACATCACGCTCTTTAGAGACTTGTGAGTTAAGAAGAGAAGTGACACTAGCAATAAGCCCTAAATTCTGAGATTCAAAAACAACTTTATTAATTAAAGTATCTACCAGTAAAGAGTCTATTAAATCTGGAACCACATAGCCTCCTGGTTCTGGTCTTAGTATTTGAGCAAATGGAAAGCGGTCATGTAATTTCGTTTCTACCTCCCGGTTTAGCGTGTCCGTGATTAGGACAACATTTTGAGTCGAATCAAGAACTTTATTTAAATAAAGAAACATTTTTTCGCGCAGCAATTTAGGTGAAGTAACAGATTGATAAACATTATCTCTACTTTTTACAGGATTAGATGACAAAGGAGCAATCATAGGAACTAATTGCAAACTATCTTGTAAAGAAAGAATGTCAAAGTTTGAAGGAATCATGGGCCCAATGATAACATCATTATTAGACCATTTTCTTCTTGCTATGTCTGTTTTTAAATAATCTTTATCATTCTGAGTGTCAAATACGTTAAGAACAACTTCAATTCCTAGTTTACCTGCCTCTTCAACTGCCATATAAACCCCTGAATAAAAATCTAATGCCAGAGTATGTAGATTTCTTTTTTTTAGAAGTTCCTTAGTTTTGTCTATGGAATCAAACTCAATTTGGTTTGCTTTAAATGGCAATAAAAGTCCTAAGGTAATTTTGGAGTTTTCAGGTATTGAATCTCTTAGGTCCATTTTTTCGACCAAAAGACTGTTTTCAATTTTAAGATCACCTGTAAGTTTAGGGGGTATCTTTAATATCATTCCTTCTTGTAAACCGGTTACTTGAAGAATAGGGTTAAGTAAAATTAATTCAGCTTGTGCTACCCCTAGTTTTTTTTCTAATCGATAATAACCTTCTTTCGACTTTACGGTATAATAATTAAACTCTTCTTCAAGCTTCAGTGTTTCTTCTTCTGTGCGAATAGGCACTATAAGTTCTTGCCCTATTTTAAGGCCCGAGATAATTTCGGGGTTGTACTTTTCTAAGTCCTGAATTGTAATTCCAAATCTATAGGCTAACCTCCATTTTGTTTCTTTAGGCTGAACTAAATACATAGTTAAGCTGTCTGGAAGACTGGATTTAGTGATGGGTTCTGGTTTTAAATAAACTGGGATTTGAAGAAGCATTCTTTTCTTTAAACCGATTTTTTTTATCAGTGGATTGTATTGGAGTATTTGTTCAATTTGCACGTCATATTTTCGCGCTAAACCGTATAAAGTTTCTTTCTTCTTAACCTTATGAGTCGCAAATGAATCAGGCTTCTCTTGACTAATTAAATTCAAGGAAACTAAAAAGAATAAGATTGCTAAGAATTGTTTAATTCGCATATACTAAGATAAAAAAAATTATTCCCATTCAATAGTTGCAGGTGGTTTCGAGCTAATATCATAAACCACACGGTTAACTCCTTTGACCCGATTAATTATTTCGTTTGATGTTTTTTGTAAAAATTCATACGGCAAATCTACCCAATCGGCAGTCATTCCATCGGTAGAAGAAACAGCTCTTAAAGCTACACATTTTTCATAAGTACGTTCATCTCCCATTACCCCAACACTGTTTACAGGAAGTAAGATTGCACCGGCTTGCCAAACTTTATCGTAAAGACCATGGTCTCTTAGTCCGTTGATAAAAATAGCATCAACCTCTTGTAACATACTTACTTTTTCTTCTGTAATATCTCCCAAAATACGTATAGCTAAGCCCGGACCTGGAAAAGGATGTCTTCCAATCAATTCAGAATCAATTCCTAAACTTGTTCCAACTCGCCTTACTTCGTCTTTGAAAAGCATACGCAATGGTTCGACTACCTTTAATTTCATATAATCAGGTAAACCTCCGACATTGTGATGTGATTTTATAGTTGCAGAGGGTCCATTTACAGAAATGGATTCAATAACGTCAGGATATATGGTTCCTTGAGCTAAAAATGTTGCTCCTTCAATTAATTTTGATTCGTCATCAAAAACATCAATAAATGTATTGCCTATCGCTTTTCTCTTTGCTTCAGGATCTGAAATTCCCTTTAGTTTATCTAAAAAACGCTTGGAAGCATTTACTCCTTTTACATTCAGACCCATTCCGTGGTATTGTTCTAAAACACTTGAAAATTCATCTTTGCGCAACAACCCATTATCAACAAAAATACAAGTCAATTGATCTCCAATAGCTTGATGCAACAATACGGCTGCTACAGTTGAATCTACACCTCCAGACAATCCAAGAATAACTTTTTCTTCTCCAATCTGATTTCGAAGGGATTCTAAAGTCATGGAAACAAACGAATCTGGTGTCCAATCTTGTTTTACATTGGCAATATCAACTAAGAAATTTGAAAGCATTTGTTTTCCATCCGTCGAATGATATACCTCAGGATGAAATTGAATAGCAAAAGTAGACTCACCTTCAATTCTATAGGCTGCATTTTCGACATCTGAAGTACTCGCTAAACGCACACCTCCTGTTGGAAGCCCTTTGATTGTATCACTGTGACTCATCCAAACTTGACTTCCTTTATTTATGGATTTGAAAAAAGCTTCTTCTGAAGCTACAAAAGACAAATTGGCTCTTCCATATTCTCTTATGTTGGAAGGACTAACTTTTCCACCAGAAAAATGAGCTAAATATTGAGCTCCATAACAAACTGCCAACAAAGGAACTTTACCTCTAATTTCAAACAAATCTGGATGAGGTGCATCTTCTGATCTTACGGAATAAGGAGAACCTGATAAAATAACCGCTTTAAAGGGACTTATATCCGCAGGGATGTTATTGTAGGGATGAATTTCGCAATAGATAAATAGTTCGCGAACACGTCGGGCAATTAATTGAGTGTATTGCGATCCGAAGTCTAAAATGAGTACTTTTTCTTCCATACACAAAAATACAATTAATCTTGATTGAATAAAAGCTACATCGAATTTTTAGCTAAAAGATTTAGTCTAAAACAATCCAGTCGAATTTTAAAGAAAGAGGATCGAGTTTTTTAGATAAAATTGAAATCAGTTCTTTGCCATATTGAAGGTGAAATTCAGAAAAATTGACCGTTCGTTCCTGAAGCGATTCGTTAGGAAATAGTGTTTCATGTAAAAGTGTTAAACGCGCTACCTGATCTGCTAATTTTAATTTTTGGGCTTTGAGTAATCTATGCTCTAAATTATCAATCCCTTTAAATTGCTTTGCACGCTGAGCTTTTACAGCTCCCTCAAAAGAAGCGTCGGTCTGCTTAACTAAGGATTCCAATTCTTTAAATTGAACTTCCAGCGTTTCTTTGAGCGATTGAAGATCCAAATCAATATTACTAATCTGGCGTACTTTTTTATTTATTAAAGAAGACCGTTTTAAAAATAAATCTTCTGACTTAAGGTTTAGGCTATCTAATTTTTTAGCTGTTTTACTTGGAATAAGAACCGCTGCGTTTCGATGTAATAATATTGGAAAGGGGATGTTTTGAGAAACAAAATAAGCTTTAAGTTCAAGCCAATAAGCCAACTCTCCTCCACCTCCAACGTAACATAGATTAGGAAGAATAGTTTCTTGATATAATGGGCGCATTAGTACGTTTGGAGAAAAGCATTCAGGCGTTTGATCCAGTACCTCCAATAACTCTTCATTTGTCCAAGTGATTTTATTATCCGCATCTGCAAAACCAAGAGGTGTTCGGACTATTCTTAATCGATCATTTTGAGTTAAATAAAACAAATTGATTTCTCTCGGATTTACCTGTGGTATATAAGAAGAATCATAATCCGATTGAATCTTACTTATGGTTTTTTCTACATTAATTTGACAACTGCTTAAACGTAATTCTTCTTTCATTTTTGGAACAAAAACCTCTTTCAAAGAACGATCGTCACCATCTAGAATTACCAGTCCTTCTTCTTTAAATAATTCATGAACTAATTTACGGGTAGCTTCAGTAAGCGAAGTTGAAGTTGAGTAACTGATTTTTATTAGGCTTTTAATTTCTTCAGCTGAAGATGAGTTTCCTAATTCTTTTTCAAACAAGGTAAATAAAGGCTCCAAACCATCTAGTGAAAATCTTCCAACAGCTCCTGCTTTTTCTCTATCCCATTTAAAGTTTTTATTTTTAAAATTAAAAAATGAAATTTCTTCAAAATCGTGATCTTCAGTTGCCATCCAAAAAACTGGAATAAAGTTATGGTCTGGATGAGATTTCTTTAAAGTTTTACAAAGATTAAGAACGCTTATTATTTTATATAAAAAATACAGAGGCCCCGTCATTAAGTTGAGTTGGTGACCCGTAGTTATTGTAAAGGTATTTGATAGAGAAAGACTGTTAATGTGATCCAAAACTAAACTGTCTTTTTCAAGGAGAGTTCCGTATTGGTTTATTAGAGCAGAAACCAATACTGATCGTTGATCTTGAGTGAAAGACTTTTGCTTAGCTAAAAGCTGTATTTTAAAGCCATCTATTTTTGGACTATTTCCATAGAAAGCTTTCAATTGCTTATTCCCCTCGAAAAGGTTGCAGATCAATTTAGAAACAAAACCTGTTTCACGATAGGAAATTTGATGAGATTGCATAAATTAGATTCGTATAGGTAAAGATATTCCTTATCAAAGGAATATAAAAATATCGGATAAATTTTATCTTTATCACTAACAAAACGTCATAACCATGAAAAACATTTTATTACGCATTATATTCAGCTTTTCTTTTTCCATAATATCTGCCCAAAACATCCCTTCTCCAAGTGAATTTCTTGGATATGAACTGGGAACACAATTTACAAGACACCATCAAGTTGTTTCATATTTTAATGCGGTTGCCGCGGCAACTGAGCAAGTAAAACTCTCTACTTACGGAACCACTTATGAAGGAAGACCCTTACAAATAGCATCGATTTCATCTGCTAAAAATCTGTCTAATCTTGACGAAATTCAAAAAAATCATTTAATTCAATCGGGACTTAAAGAAGGAATTGTTACTTCTTTGGCTCCAAAAAGTATTGTTTGGTTGAGTTATAACGTCCATGGAAATGAAGCAGTCAGTACCGAAGCTGCAATGAAAACTATATATTCATTAGTAACTGAAAAATCTGAATGGCTTGAAAATGTGGTTGTTCTTATGGATCCCTGTATTAATCCTGATGGGAGAGATCGTTATGTAAATTGGTATAATCAAGTAAAAAGCACCCCTTATGACAGCAAACCTATTGCTAATGAACACTATGAAGACTGGCCTGGCGGGAGATATAACCATTATTATTTTGATTTGAATAGAGACTGGGCTTGGGCATCTCAAAAAGAAACACAACAGCGCCTAAAGGTATATCACAAATGGTATCCACAAATTCATGTAGATTTTCATGAACAAGGAGTTAACAGTCCATACTATTTTGCTCCAGCAGCAGAACCACTTCATGAAATTATAACAGATTTTCAAAGAGATTTTCAGCATACCATTGGGAAAAATCATGCAAAATACTTTGACAACGAAGGATGGTCATATTTTACAAAAGAAGTGTTTGACTTATTATATCCTGGTTATGGCGACACCTATCCAATGTATCATGGAGCTATTGGAATGACCTATGAACAAGGAGGGAGTGGACGCGCTGGTTTGAGTATAAAAAACGAAATAGGAGACTATTTAACATTAAGCGATCGAATCGCACATCACTACACTACCGGTCTTTCTACAGTAGAAACAGCGCATAAAAACAGTGCACTTCTCAACTCAGAATTTAAAAAATATTTTACCCCAACAAAAGCTAAATACGCAACTTATGTCATGGAGGGTGAACCTGAAAAACTGGCAGGTCTTCGTAAACTTTTAGACACCCATCACATTCCGTATTCAAGCCCAAAAACAAAGACGAGTATTAAAGGATGGGATTATGTAAAGCAAAAAAATACGACACATACTTTTGACACAGGGGCCTTGGTATTGGATGGGAATGGAAAAAGAAGTCGTTTGATTCAAGCCTTATTTGAGCCTAACGCTAAGCTTTCTGATTCGGTTACATACGACATCACCTCATGGTCACTCCCCTATGCATTCGGACTTAAAGCTATGGCAAGTCAGCAAAGTTTTAAAAATACGGTTCCTTTTAAAGAGGATACAAATAAAACAACCAAATCATCTAAAGCTTATGCTTATGCAGCGGCTTGGAGAAGTTTCGAGGACGGAAAGTTCTTAGCGGCACTTTTAAAAGAAAATATTAGAGTTCGATACAACCTTAAGCCCATTCAAAATGGAGGTCAACGCTGGGCAGAAGGAAGTGTATTTATACTCAAAGGAGAAAATAAAAAACTAGAAGATTTTGATGCAACCCTCAGAAGAATTGCAAATGAAACAAAGCAACAAATAACAGCACTTGCTTCTGGATTCTCTGATAGAGGACTGGATCTTGGATCCAACCAAATGAAATTTATAGCACCAAAAAGAGTTGGCTTAATAAAAAGTGAAAGTGCTCGAGCACAAGGATATGGTGAGATTTGGCATTTCTTTGAACAACAATTAAACTACCCCATCACACAAATTCAAATGGATCGACTAAATGATCGCAACTTAGACCAATTTGATGTTTTGATACTCCCCCCTGGATACTATTCTAATTTTGCTAGTCTAGATTCTGAATTACTTAAATGGATCAAAAAAGGTGGGCGGATTGTCGCTTTAGGCTCAGCAGTAAATGCATTCGCTGATAGTGATTCTTTTTCTTTAGAAAGTAAAAGTAATGCAGATGAAAATGAGAAGGACAAACAAAACATACCCTACGCTGCTATTGAAAGAAATAATATAAGCTCAGCCATATATGGTAGTATTTATGAAGTTGATATTGACAATACCCACCCCTTAGGCTTTGGATATGATAAAAAATATTACAGCTTAAAAAACAGTGCACGCTCCTATGAGTTTTTAGAAGATGGAACTGTTGGTAGATTAGCAAAAAACATCAAGCCTTTGGCTGGTTTCAGCGGAAGTGAAGCCACCAAAGAACAAAGTGAGTCGATGATCTTTGGAATAGAAAATATTGGTAGAGGAAGTGTAGTTTACATTATAGACAACCCTCTATATAGAGGGTTTTGGGAGAATGGAAAACTTTGGGTAATGAATGCTGTTTTTCACTAAAAGCACTTAAGCGGGTTCTGCATAAAGATCAAAATCTGCTGCCTCAACAATAGTGAGGTCTACATATTCTCCATGCTTAAGATAATATCTGGTAGCATCAACAAGTACTTCATTATCAACATCAGGTGAATCCATTTCTGAACGACCTACAAAAAAGTTCCCTTCTTTTCTGTCAATAATACAGCGGTAAGTATTGCCTATTTTTTCTTGGTTTAATTCCCAAGAAATCTGAGATTGAATATCCATTATTTCTGATGAGCGTCTTTGTTTCTCTTCTTCTGGCACATCATCAACCAATTGATGCGCGTGGGTATTTTCTTCATGACTATATGTGAAACAGCCTAAGCGTTCGAAACGCATTTCTTTAACCCAGGCTTTTAATTCTTCGAAATGATCCAAAGTTTCTCCAGGATAGCCCACAATCAAACTGGTTCTGATTGTAATCCCTGGGACATGTTTTCTAAACTCCTGAAGTAATTTAGTGGTTTTTTCTTTAGTAGTTCCTCTACGCATCGATTTTAGAATATCATCTGAAATATGCTGTAATGGAATATCTAAATAATTACAAACTTTAGGTTCAGATTTCATTACATCCAAAACATCTAAGGGAAAACCAGTTGGAAATGCATAATGCATTCTAATCCATTCAATACCTTCAACTTTTGCCAAAGACCTTAAAAGCTCTGCCAAGTTTCGTTTTTTATATATATCAAGTCCGTAATAAGTAAGGTCTTGAGCTATTAATATTAGTTCTTTAACTCCATCTCGAGCTAAAGACTCTGCTTGTTTCACTAATTCTTCGATCGGAGTTGAACGGTGTTTACCTCGCATTAATGGAATTGCACAGAATGAACAAGGTCGATCACAACCTTCAGAAATTTTAAAATAAGCAAAATTTTTGGGAGTTGTTGTCATTCGCTCTCCCAACAATTCGTGCTTATAATCTGCCTCTAAAGCTTTTAGTAATTGAGGCAATTCACTAGTTCCAAAATATTGATCTACACCGGGAATTTCTTTTTCTAGATCTGGCTTATAACGTTCGCTCAAGCAACCCGTAACGAATACTTTGTCTATTTCACCAGCCTCTTTGCGCTGAATGTTATCTAAAATTGTGTTGACCGATTCTTCTTTTGCATTATCAATAAAGCCACAGGTGTTGATTACTACAATATTACCGTCCTCTTCATGAACTACATCTTTATCATTCGCCTTAAGCTGACCCATAAGAACTTCGGAATCGTATATGTTCTTTGAACACCCTAAAGTAATTACATTAATTTTATTTTTGGTTGTGCTTTTTGTACGCATATGAAATTTTCTATTGAATGAATCTGACGTTTATTTATTGGTTGGCAAATGAGCTTCAAAAAAACGAATACTCTCCCGGGTAACCCCTTCAATATCTTTACTCGTCATATGAGAAGTCATTACATGATCTCCTGACTCAGGAAATGCCATTTTTTCTTTTTTATCATTTGGCGTTCCTAATTGTTCAAACATGTCTAACATAGCTGGAACAGAAACTACATTGTCTTGATTCAGTTCATCTTTGTAGTAATAACCCATAAAAACAGGGACTTTAATTTTAGCAAACATTTCAGGAATCATAGCAACTTCAAGTAGCTTCTGAACATGTGTAAGGGATTGCATATGATATCGAGGAGTCCAAAAATTTTTTTTTGGGGACAACATCCCTTGCACGATATGATAATCTGATCCTGCTACAGATGTAGCTAAATCAAGACCCCAGGGCATCGTTATTAGACCAGCTAACGGGTCATTGATTCTGATGTTTGGAGAATATAAACCGATAGAGACAACTTGTGGATCGGTACCTAATAAAAGACTTAAAGTACCTCCGTTGGATGTGCCAAGAACAATTACTTGATCTCCTAAGGTTTTAGCAACTGCCAGTGCCTCTCTGGCGCTATCTATATAAGCATCTCCTGTGAAGTCCTCTAAAGGACTTTCTCCAGCTATCCCATGTCCATACAGACGAGGTAAATACAAGTTTGCCTTAAAGTGTTTGGCTATGTTTTGATGAAAAGGGGCTCCTTCTTCTGAACTTGCAGAAAAACCATGAAAGTATATAACTGCATATTTAGTTTTCTGAGGAATTGAATCAAAAAATTCAATCCGTGATCTGTTCCCTTTTTTAAGGTTTGAAATTGTATCTTCATTCGAATTAATCCAATCATTTAATTCTGTAAGATTTTGTGAAACCGCTGGTAAATCTTTGTAAAGGATAGGAGCTTCTACTTTTGGACCTGAAAAAAACAAAATGAACAAAAGTCCAAATACACCTAAAATTATTTTGAGAATTTTTTTTATCATATGCTTAGTTAAAAAAGGAATGTAGAAATGTTTGTACATTAAAAATTTGTAAATCATCAATTCCTTCTCCTACTCCAATAAACTTAACTGGAATTTGAAAAGAATCAGATATACCAAGAACAACTCCTCCTTTGGCAGTACCATCTAGTTTGGTGACTGCTAGAGAAGTCACCTCCGTTGCTTGAGAAAATTGTTTTGCTTGTTCAAAAGCATTTTGACCTGTTGATCCATCCAAAACCAAAAGCACCTCGTGTGGAGCAGCTGGAATTACCCGATCCATAACGCGCTTTACTTTAGAAAGCTCGTTCATCAGGTTTACTTTATTATGCAAACGCCCAGCCGTGTCAATAATAACAATGTCGGCTTGTTGCTTAACTGCTGACTCTAAAGTGTCGAATGCAACAGATGCTGGGTCGCTTCCCATCTGTTGTTTCACTAAGGGGACATCCGAACGATTAGCCCAAACTTGTAATTGATCAATAGCTCCAGCTCTAAAAGTATCGGCAGCTCCAAGAACTACCTTTTTACCTGCAACTTTAAAATGATGTGCTAATTTTCCAATTGTAGTTGTTTTTCCAACACCATTGACTCCAACAACCATAATTACATGTGGCTGGTTTTTGTAAGTATCAGAAAAAGAAAATGGAGTTTGTGGCTGTTGGTTGATTAGTATTCTTGATATTTCTTCTTTAAGAATTTTACCAAGTTCTTTTGTGCCTAAATAATTATCTTTTGCAACACGTGCCTCAATAGCTTCAATAATCTTAAGAGTCGTTGCAACACCTACATCAGCTGTAACTAAAACTTCTTCTAAATCATCAAGTAAATCAAAGTCTACAGTTGACTTACCGGCAATTGCCGCTCCCAATTTTGAGAAAAAGGATTTACGAGTAGCCTCAAGACCTTTATTAAGGTTCTTCTCTTGATCTCTAGAAAACAATGATTTTAATAAACTCATGAGATTGTAAAATAAAAAAAGCTACTGTAAAAGTAGCTTTTTATTTAATAGAATATAAATTCAATTTAGTGTTTACTTAACCAATTATTTACAGCGTCTGGTGTAGTAATTGTTTCTACGAAAGAATAACTTTTTGAGTCAACTTTTTTTACCATTTTAATTACTTTGGTAAGTCTTTTCGATCCCGTTTGCAGGGTAGCTACTGATTTCTTTGCCATTATTATTTAATTTCTTTGTGAACTGTCATTTTCTTCAAGATCGGATTGAATTTTTTAATTTCTAATCGATCTGGAGTGTTTTTTTTATTCTTAGTTGTGATATAACGCGAAGTACCTGGTCTTCCAGATTCTTTGTGTTCAGTACATTCAAGTATCACTTGTACACGGTTTCCTTTTCTTGCCATGATCTATATATTAGATGGATTTTCCTTTTGCTCTAGCCTCTTTCAAGACAGCAGAAATTCCTTTTCTATTAATTGTTTTTAATACGGAAGCTGTAACTTTTAAGCTAATCCACTTATCTTCTTCAGGGATGAAAAATCTCTTTTTGATAAGGTTAACCTCAAAACGACGCTTCGTTTTATTTACGGCTTTAGAAACATTGTTACCAAACATTGCTCTTTTACCACTTATTTCACAAACTCTTGACATAATTCTAGACTTTATTGTTCTTTTAAAACAGGTTGCAAATTTAATGTTTTTTATGGAGTAACAAAATAGTTTACCCCATATTTTAAAGTCTTTTTTAGGTAATATACCTGAAAATCATTTTTTAGATCTTTTATCATAACCAACCCTTCAGAAAAACAGGTTATGGAGCCCGAAAACACGAAGGATATAAAGAAAATTAAAACTTTCTAAAAAACTTCTTTGTGAAGCAATTCCATAGCTTTATTAATTGCTTTCTCAACCACCCTTTCTCTGTGTTTACCTAAATGAAGCTCATAACTAACAACACCACTAACAGAAGAAACAGCAATAAAAACAGTTCCTAAATCAGCATCTGAATCGCCCTTAGATGGTCCTGCATTGCCTGTTGTAGAAACCCCTATAGTAGACCCAAATCGCTCTCGAACACCAACTGCCATGGCTTCTGCAACAGGAGCACTAACTACAGAAAAGTTATCTGTCAGACCTTTTGAAACTCCTAATAAATTTACTTTAACTTCGGTTGCGTATGCGACCACACACCCCTTAAAATAACTAGAGGCACCAGGTATTTGAGTCAAACGACTTGCTATTTTACCTCCTGTACAACTTTCGGCTATCGCGAGAGAATTGTTAGTTTTTATAAATTGAGCTTGAAGCTGTTCTTCAATCGAGGCTTCTTCTTCAAAACCCATTATAATATCTCCAATTAGAGGGTATAATTTTTCTATTTCTGCATCAATTCGATTATTAAGCAAATTTTCATCAGTTCCTTTTCCGGATAATCGCAACCGCACTCTTCCTAGATTAGGAAGGTAAGCCAGTTTTATATCTTTGGGAAGCTCGTTTTCCCAAAGTTCAATTCTTTCTGCAATTACACTTTCTCCAAGACCGTAAGTCAAAAGGGTCTTGTGAATAATGAATGGGCGTGTATAATGTTTTTGTAATGCAGGGATCACTTCATTACTTATTAGAGCTTTCATTTCAAAAGGAACACCTGGGAGGGATATAACCACCTTATTATCTATTTCAAACCACATACCTGATGCGGTTCCAAAGAAGTTATTTAACACTTTAGCCTTAGAAGGTAGTAAGGCTTGTTTTCTGTTTTCATCGTTTATTGGAGTTGGAACGTACTTGGCAAACATCTCCTCTATTCGATCGAGCACAACTTGGTTTTTCACTAAGACATCATCAAAATATGAACAAAGCGTATGTTTAGTTAAATCATCTTTGGTCGGCCCTAAACCTCCAGTTAGAATAATCACTTGAGCTCTTTTTTGAGCATCATCCAAACAACTTTCAATGTGTTCTTTTCGGTCTGAAATAGAAGTTATTTGTCCCACTTCAATTCCTATTTTATTGAGTTCTTTGGCTATAAAGACTGCGTTCGTATTTACGATTTGACCTATAAGTATTTCATCTCCAATACTAACTATTTCTGCAATCATGTATTTATTTTACTTTAATGGAAAATAACTTACGCCCTTCTAAAGAGCCTTCCAAGATGTCATTTTCAGACACCTTACCTACTCCAGCTGGCGTGCCTGTGAATATTATATCTCCTATTTTGAGCGTAAAGAATTGAGAAACATAGGCAATTATCTCATCAACTTTCCAAAGCATAAGAGAGGTTGAAGCGCTTTGAACTACTTCGTTATTTTTGGTCATTTCGAACTGCAGTTCATCTACATTAGGTAATTCAGATTTATTAATCCATTCCCCTACAACTGCTGCTCCGTCAAATGCTTTTGCTTTTTCCCAAGGCAATCCCTTTTCTTTTAATTTTGATTGTAAATCGCGGGCAGTAAAATCAATACCTAAGCCAATTTCGTTATAGTATTTGTAAGAAAACTTTTGCTGGATATGTTTACCTATTTTATTTATTCGAATTAAAACCTCCACTTCGT
>Ga0209716_1000251_pt1 | contig 55989 bp, 37 predicted proteins | sample COGITO_mtgs_1205_FD_184811 | JGI IMG/M metagenome (GOLD analysis project Ga0209716, IMG submission 184811) | Pelagic marine microbial communities from North Sea - COGITO_mtgs_120531 (SPAdes) (version 2) | ecosystem: Environmental > Aquatic > Marine > Epipelagic ... | reverse complement strand
AAACTGCTCTTTGTTTCCTGTTTTCTTTTTACCTAATAAATCTTTATCTCCAATGTCTTTGGCTTCTATAAAACCAATAGGAACTTCTTTTTTAGTAAGTATATAATCTGGAGCTCCACACGATTGCCTTTTCGGTTCGTTTGTTGCTCTGATATCTGGTAAAAGTGTTTCTAAAAGTTGTTGTAAGTCTCCTCTAAAAGTGTGTTCTGTGGCATTGCCCAAAGTGTATCTTTGGTTGAGGTTACCAATGTAGCCTGTTAAAGTCATTTTAAATTTAATTTTTCATATGCTCTCTAAAAGTAGTAATTAAACTTCTTTAAATCAAATTAAATATTAAAATTACTCGAAAAATATGTTTAAATTATTGAACGGCTTTGTTTTTTATAATTTTTAAATCTACAATGTTTTTCTTTTCCTTTTTTCTTTTCTTACCTACTTTTTGCCAAATTTTTGCAAGTTGCAAACCATAATCTATCGGTTCTTTTCCTATATAGGTTAAAAACATTTTCTCTGTTTTATGGGCAGTAATATTCATCAATATAGGTGTTGGGTATAATTCTGATGCGTAATGATTTGAAGCAAAAGAACGCCTACAAATATGCGAAGCAACCAATTCATATTTTTGATACATTCCTGTAATGTATCTTTTCTTTTCTTCATCGAACTTGTTACCTTTTACAATAGTATCAATACCTGCTATTTTAGTAAGTTGTTTTAAATAACGATTAAACATTGCTTTACTACTGTCTATATTTTTTGAAAATGTTGGAGGAAATTCACCGTTTCTTTTGTCTAAAATTTCTTGAACTTCAAAATGTATAGGAATTTGAACTGTCTTTTTAGTTTTTTGTTGCGTTAAAACAATAAAATCAAAATCTTGTATATGTTCTATAAAACTTGTATTCATTCTTAATAAATCCGAAACTCTTTGACCAGTAAAACATCCTATTATTAACCAATCTTTTGCTATTTCGTGATTATCACTAACAAACTTTGTGTTTTTAATTTTCTCAATTTCGTTTAAGTTTAAAATTACTTTTGGCGCATCAATAGAAAACCCCATAAAATCCTTTAATTGACTATTGATTTTAAAACCATTTTTTTCAGCATCTAAACAGATGCTTTTAACGAACTTTAAATATCTACCTATGGTATTATCACTTAATTTGTCAACCTCACTAAAATAGTCAATTAACTCAATCCTAAACCTCAAATTAACATCTGTTAGTTTAGTTCTAACTTTGTGATGTTTGTCAAATGCTTTTAATTTATTAACTATGGTTTGATATTTTTTTTGAGTTGCAAGTGTAACGCCTATCTTCTTTGTTTTGTCATTGGTTTTATACTTTAAATTTTTAATAAAGTATTCACCGTATTCAGAAATGTAGTCAAGTTCTACAACTTCAAATTTATTGAAATGTAAATCTATTTTAGATAGTAACCATACGCCATCTATTTCAACGCCTTTTGTATTTGCTTTGTTTACTTCATCTAAAATAAAATCTTTTAACTTTCTTAATTCAGAAGCAAGGTTTTTGTTTTTTGGTGTAGTTTGTTTGGGTTGGTTTGAGTCGCTCCATTCTTTAGGATTGATACTTAATGAAGTTTTACGCTTGTATGATTTATTTCTACCTAAAGATAAACGTAAATAAATTGGTGCGTTTTCTGACTTACTTTGAAGTTGATATTTTATTGTTGCCATTATTTAGAACATTTGAACATTCAAATATAATCAAATATAATAAGTTAGTCAACATCTAGTCAACATCTAGTCAACCATTTTAAAATACATTCAATTACTTTCTTTTTAAAAGTAACCAATAAAACAAAGGGATGCATTGATTATATTGAGAAAAACACCATTTTAAAGATATATATAAAAGTGTTAAAAAGAGGTGTTTTACTCTCGGCGTCTCCACTTTTTATTCCCAAGAATAATTTTTTATACTTGGGAATGTTTTTTTAGCTTAAAAGCTAAAATGAACCAATAAATGACTGGATGAGGCTATCAAACACACAATAATTAAGAAAAATAAATTTGTGCATTACATCAATTTATTCTATTGCTTTATAATCTTACCCGTGAACTTAAACTCTTTTCCATCTTTTAATATATATAAATAAATACCAGATTTTAAATTACTGACATCCAACAAATCTGATTGTTTAAGAAGAGCAGAAAAAACTTTCCTGCCTTGGACATCATACAACTCTAACTTAGGGCTATTAAATGTTTGAGATAAACTTACATTTAAGAAATTAGATGCAGGATTAGGAAAGACAATGAATGTTGATTTATTTATATCATTTACAGAAAGTGATGTTGTAGCATAGCCGGGATTCTGTGTAATGATATCTTCGTTTGTATTTGCTAAATCAATAAAGCTTTGAGGAATGGGAAATACTTCATTTTTTCCATTATCATAATTAGGCAATATTTCTGAAGCTATTTCAAAATGAATTAAATCAAAAAGTCGTTTACCTTCCCCCATGAACTCAGACCTTCTTTCTTCAATTATATGGTCCATATTAATATCAATTGAACTAATACTTGAGAGACCAGCTCTGTTTCTGACTTGATTTAGATAGACAGCTGCTTCATTATTATTTCCAATTCTTAAAGACGATTCAGAGCATAGCAATAATATTTCAGCGTACCTGATGAACTTCAAATCATTTCCATAAGTCAACTCAACAAAAGGAAGTTCCATCCCTCCTTGTCTTGGTAAATATTTTTTATTAAAATAACCGGAATGATTATAACCTTCAATAAAAAAAACTGTAGGGTTTTGCAAAGACCAATCAGATATATCCAATATGGATATTTCTCTCCTAATATCTCCAGAGTCAAAACTATTATAACTTTCTTGAGTAGGTATATTAAATCCGTATCCTGATTTAAATTCAGGACCTTCATAAATTCTTATACCAATGAAACCAGACATTACATTTCCTTGACTACACAAAAGGCAATCCCAAGTTGCAGTTAGATTGTCTGTACAATCTATATCAAAAATGGAAGAAGATGTTCTGTAGTTAAAAATATTTTGATAGTTAGATTCTAATGAATATTGCCCAGAGTTAATGATTTGATTTGTAACTGAATTAACTTCGTAGTATTGTTCGAGTTTCATATATGTTTTGGCTTTGAAAGCAAGCATGGTATTTTTATCAATTACAGTTCTTCCTGATGATGAAACCCCGTGATTTGTAGTGATTGAAATTCCTTCATCTAAAAAAGATAGTATACCATATAACAAGTTTTCTCTTTCGTATATTGAACTATTTGATAAAAAAGGATTATTATCATCATCGTATTCCATAATTTGAGGGTGATGTCCAAACCACTCAATTAAATTATAAGAATAAAAAGCTTTTAGAAAAAGGGCTTCGGCCAAATAGTTTGGAGAAATATTAGGGATAATACGCCCTTTTTCATAAGCAAATGAAGCCCTATTATAACCTGCAAACAAAAAGTTCCATATATCTTGGGTAACTAAGTTGGCCGAGGTATGTTGGAAATCTTCAATCGTTTTTAGTGCAATAAAATCAAGTTCACTATCCCCTCCTTTTCTAGCATTATCGGACGCTATCTCAGCAACCATTATAGCCCACGAATAACTTGTCAATAAATCTTGAGCTTTACCCAGCATTGTAATTAACTCATTTTCATTTGTTATTGGATTATCAAAAACGGTTGGATTTGGATCAAAAACATTAACTCCAATTTGTGAGAATGCATTGATACCTATTAGACTAATAAAAATTAAAAATAACTTTTTCATAATTAAAAATTTAGATGTAAATATAAATATATTTAATTAAGTTAGCTCTTACTAATATTATTTTGAGCTAAGATCAGTAATTTTTAGATTTAATCAAATCTCCACCAAAATAGTTCGACTTTACGCCTCTTGGCTCCACTTTAAAAAACCTCAATAAGCTAATAATGAGCGAATTGAGGTTTTATTATTTTAAATATCGTACGATTATTGTACGATTTAATTATTTTAGTCTTATTTCCATAAGAATTTTAGTGAAAAAAAAGTTGTTTTTTAGGCTTCATTTCGTGCATTTGGTACATTATAAAATATTGACTTTTTGAAATAACTTAATACTTTGAATTCATTAAAGACTGTTACTACTAATTAACAATATTCATTCTACGTCAAATACTTATAAAATAACTGTAAACTTAATTAATCATAAAAAAACCCAAACATTTCTGAATGGGTTCTTGATGCCTTATAAGAAAGTGTTTAGTTCTTGATAAACTTCTTAAAAGCAGATCCTTGATTAGTAATAAGTTTCATAATATAAATACCTTTAGATAAATTTTTGATATTTAATTGCTTTATTTTTTTTTCAAAAAACATAACCTTTTCACCTAATATAGAATATATTTCAATTGATTTTAACTCTTCTTCTGATTTAATATTTATTATGTCTTTTGAAGGATTCGGGAAAATAGAAAATTCGATTTTTTTTGAATCAACTAATCCTAACGTATTTCTCTCTACTATTACTTTTCTTAATTTTGGAATTGCAGACCGACCTAAACTGTCAGAAACAGAATAAACTAAGGTATATTCACCTTCAATATTATTGTTAATATTACCTGTAATTAAAATATTTTCAGAGATATCAATATCTTCAGAATTTACTGCATATGCCCCAGGGTCATCGAAAGACTCTCCAAGTTCTATTCTATACAGATCGTCCCCAATTAATGAAATTTTTGGATCATTAGGTGTATATCCAAATCCCTGTGGAATTTCAAAAGTCATACGCTCATCATTGTAAGGAATTGGTTCTCCAACAAAAGATAAGTGATTAGAACCTCTTGTAACAGTTGTTTTGTTACGCTTCATTGCTAAATAACTTTTTCCTTCACCCCATAACTCTATTCTAGTTTGTAAATAGATTTCATTTTTAAGAGCTTGTCCAGATAAACCATCAATGTAAGATGCGTCTGGTACTCTATTAGAAACTAAGGCTTTTAATTCAACTCTTGCTTGTGCTTCAATCCCAAAATTTGCTGCATACTCAGCTGCTAACAAGTGCATTTCTGCTACTCTCATATATACATAATCATCTTGTACTATTCTAGTAACACCATAACGTGTTCTTGCAGCATTGTAAAATTTACCTAGTGGCATTAAGTGCTCATATGTACCAGGAGCATCATTAAATTGTGTTTTTCTAGCATCGTTAGCTGGAATTGCATCAAATAATCCTTGATCCATAGATTTTGCATCCCCAAATGCTAGGTAACTGTATGCAAAGTAATCCATTTGACCCCACCATGAAACTAATCCTAATCCAATTTCATCGTTTAAGTCAACACCCCACATCCATCCTGGTGTACTTACGTCTGTAAATCCTCCAGTTATTTCTGTAGCACTCATTAATGCATAACCATCTATAGCTGCTTTAGCCAGGGTATAAGCTTTCGCATAATCTGTTCCTCTAGCTCCTAATACATAAGCATAGATTCCTTGTGCAACAGATTTGTTAATTTCAGTTTTGTTACTTCTCGTAAATCCGTCCAATAGAGCAATTGCTTCATTTAAATCAGATTCTATAAGGTCGTAAATTTCATCTGCAGTTCTAAGCTCTTGATAATAATCTCCATCGTGTAATAAAATGGGCAAGATTACTTCACTTCCATTATATTCATTTTGAAAAAATTGAGTCAAATAAAAATAAGAATAGGCTCTTAAAGTTTTGACTTGACCTAAAACTGATTTAGTTTGGTCACTTGAATCAATGTCACCACTATTTATTTTGTCGATTAAAAAATTAGATCTAGTTATTATTCTGTAATAGTAGCTCCACACTTGTCTGTTATCACCATAAGTGAAATCTTGTGTTGCTTGATATTCAGTAATAGATTCTCTATACCATCCATAAGTACTAGTACTTAGTGCCATATCACTTGATAACATGTCGCTAAATATATCATAAGACTTGTGACCAAAATCATCATGACCACTTGTACCACCTGAACCTAAAGTAAAAGTTAAATTTAAGATTTCTTGTAACTCCATTAATTCGTTATTAACGGTCATTGTTAATTTACCAACAGCGTCATTATCACCATCAGTAATTATATAAGTAATTTCCTCAATACCACTAAAATTATTACCAGGTTTATAGTTTAATAATAAATTATTTTCACTTATAGAAATTTCTCCAGGACCAGATGAAACAGCGTAAAGTATTTTTAATGAATCGACTTCTTCACCACAAAGATTATCAGGATCGAAATCATTATTTAATACATCAATTTCAATAACATTTGAATTTTTAAAAACAGTGTATGTGTCGTCTCTGGCAACAGGAGCGTCATCATGAATAGGTTCTATATTAATAGTAATTAAACCAACATCACTTTCTTCATAACTATCAGTAATTTTATATTCCAAAATCATTTCTCCACAGGCATTCTGATTAGGGGTGAAAATTAAATTACCATCATCATTAATTGCAACATTACCTTTATAGCTAGAAATAAAATTTAAACTATAATTTACAACAGTAACAATTTCTCCATCTGAATCAATATCATTTTCTGTAATATTAAAAATAAATTCATTGTCACTATCTTCTGTAACTGTAAAATAATCATCAACAATTATAGGTTTATTATTGTTCTTTATTGTTACTGTCCAATTTTGCGTAATAGTACCATCTTGACTGATAACTCTATAAATAACTGAATCTGTAAAATCATTAGATGTTACTTCACTCTCTTGAAGTTCATCATCAACTTTCACAATTGCACCATCTGAAACTGTAAAAGAAGGTATTAAAGAAGTAATATCTATATTACTGTATACTCTTAAATCTATTGTGTGTTCATCTAAATTAATGTTAGATTCTTCTATCTCATCGTCTAACGAAAAGGTTAAGAAGTCTGTTTCAGAACTTGTATTATTTGAAGCATATAAATTGGTTATTTCTTGTTGGGTTAATGCACGGTTCCAAATACCTATATCGTCAAGAATACCATTAAAAGGTTCATTTCCGTAAGCAGTTTCTCCAAAAATCATTCCTGTAAACTGATTTTGAGCCGAGAGGTTGATTTCAGTTGTTTTATCCAAAACACCATTCACATAGTAACTGTATGTTGTTTCAGACTTTACTACCGTTATCATATATGCAGTACTATTTAAAAAAGGTGAATATTCAAAGGGGTTTGCGGATAAAATATCCCAAGAAGAACCGCCAGAGGGGTTTGAATTCTTCCAGTGCGCCATATTCTCAGGTGAATTTTCGTGATTAAAAGTAAGACCTTCTCCGTTATGGGGAACTGTGTTGTAAATATTTTGCATAGTTTGATTAATATCGTTACAAGAGAACCAAAGATTAATTGCGTAAGACCCATAACCATTACCAAAGAATTCATTAGTTACCGTTATTGAATTATTTATTCCATCAAATTCATAGGCGCTATTATCATTTCCAAATCGGTCTTTAATTAGTGTAGCTCCATTAACCGTTCCATTATTTCCATTACCAGTTTCATCATTCGCATTACCATTGAATGGCCAATAGCCAACTAAACCGTCTGTTGGAACATAAGAGGGAACTTGTGCGTTTGTATTTGCAATACATCCAATAACAAATAAAGTAAATAGTATTTTTTTCATTTTATATTTATTAAGCTTAAAATCAAACAAATATACTATTTTTTTAAAATCTATTCTCCTTTGAATACGCTTACATAAGTATCTGTAACTTCTCCCTTACCGTCTAAAACGTCTATTTCAAATACTTTATCTTCAACAGGTTCTTTAATGTCAATAGATTTCTGAATAGGAACTACAAACTTTGCTAACTGTATATAATACTTTACAAAGTCAGGGTCAGATAATGATTGCATTCTATTGTTTAATTCCATTAAATTATCGTCTAATATTTCTGCAATAGTCTGCTTTACTTTTGTTGTTATTTTATTGGCACTTCCTTTTGGTCTGCCCTCTAAATTTTGCTTTCCTTTAAAACTCATCTTATTTTATAGTTGTTTACTATGGTTTTTAATAATATTACGCAAATGCACGGTTTATTTGCATTTATATATAGCTAAAAGCTAATTATCTATTAGTTTAACTTCATCTAATAAAATCTAATTATTAAAAATTAAAAAAAATCATTATTAATTAATTTGTATTAAAATAATAATCTGCCAAATCAAAGCCGTTTTTAAAAGATGTTTGCTCTAACACATTACTGACTTCAATTTTAAAACCTTTACTTTTTAATTTCTTTGCTTTGTTGCTCCAATTAGAATATTCTCCTTTATCAGGATACGCAATACAATTTCTTTTTTTAAGTGGTTTTAATAACTCAAATTTAAAATTGCTTTTACTACCCGTAGCGAGCCAAATAAAATCAGGTAAAAAAATGCTCATAATTATTGCAGTCTTTTCACTTTCTACAATAGCAATATTCTTCTGATAATCTTCATTGATTAGATGCAAACCAAATAGGCATTGAGAAAGGTTAAAATCAGGTTTTTTAATCGCATTATGTAGCCAATTGATATGATTGTAAGGTATCTTTACTCTTTTGCCTGTATGCTCATTGTATAGCATTATTTTTGCACATCTTATATGTTCTTTGTTATCAATTTGCCAAAACATAGTTGCATTTTTCCAACATAGATTTGTACCTGTTAAATAATAGTTCGATTTTACTCCCCTCTGCTCCACGGCATTATTCCCTAAAGTAAAATTTATTTTAGGAAATAATTTTTTGATATAATTTAGTTGTTATAATTTAGTTGTTATAATTTAGTTGTTATAATTTAGTAAAAATGATGAATTATTTAACATTTTACCTTTAAGACGTTAAACCTATTAAAAAAGAGCAATGATAAAGTATAATCCAAAAAATTGGTTCAGTTTAATTTTTGAGTTTCATAAAAGTGACACCCTTAGAAAGCTCATTTATATCCTCCTTATATATGGATTATATGTTACTTTAATTGTTTTTCTAGAATTACAATACACCAAATTTAAAAGCACCATAGAAATTCATTCACTATTAGGTTTCGTATTGGGATTGTTACTAGTTTTCAGAACAAACACAGCATACGACAGGTGGTGGGAAGCAAGAAAATTATTAGGTGCTTTAGTTAATACATCAAGAAATTTAGCTATTAAAATAAATATCTTTTTACCAAAAAGCGAAGCTGAAAAAAGAAATTTATTTTCAAAGCAGATTAGCAATTATTGTTACTCCTTGAAAAATCACTTAAGAGATAAAAAAAATATAAGTGAACTAGAGCTAAGCGCTGATTTAACAGATAAAGAACTTCATCCTATCAATCACATACCTAATTATATTGCTCAAAAAATCTATTCACTTACCAAAAATATGTATGATAAGGGATATATTACAGACAATATATACCTTACTATTGATGAACAGGTGAAACAATTTACTGATATCATAGGTGGGTGTGAGAGAATAAAGAAAACACCAATTCCTTATTCCTATAATATTTTTCTTAAAAAATTCATCTTTATTTACACCATGACTTTGCCTCTAGGACTTGCCACTCGATTTGATTATTGGTCTATACCTATTTCAGTTTTTATCCTGTACATCCTATGCAGCCTAGAAATTTTAGCTGCAGAAATTGAAGATCCATTTGGGGAAGACACCAATGATTTACCCGTAGATGAAATTTGCTTAACAATCAAAAAAAATATAAAAGAGATCTTATATTAATTAAAGATGGTTAAATCAGACCCAAAATAGTTCGATTTCACTCCCTTTGGCTCCACGATGAAGCGACCTGGCGCAACCAGGGATGAACACAAAAAAATCTGCCAAGCTTGCTTGAGCAGATTTTTAATTTTAAGACTGCTGGACTGAAAGGACAGCATACTGCATTTCCCGAGCGGGAGGCTAGAGAAAAACCAAAGGGTATTCCCGGCGTCTCCAGGGCATTATTCCCAAGAAGAATTTTTTATTTTTGGAAAGGTTTTTTTCTAAAAACAACTAAATCAGCCTCAAAAAAGTTCGACTTCATTCCAACAGCTCCATAATTTCTTTAAGCCTCAATTTTGTATTGATTTTTGAAATTGAAATAGACTCATAAACTCATTTTTAATATAATCCGAAAACAAAAAATTATTCCTTGCAAAAAGCATTTAATTTTAGCTATTTTGCGACTTGAAAAAAATAACCAAAATTAAACTCAACCAATGGACTTAAAAAAAATGTTTCTTGAAAGACCCGCTCACAATCTCAAATCTATTGATGGCATCAGAGCTATAGCAGTTTTATGGGTTATTATTTTTCACGTCTGGATCTTTCAACATAATACCTATCCTGAATTGTTAGGTAAAGTGGCTCAAAATCCATTTTTGGTATGGATTACCAAAGGAGATTTAGGAGTCGATTTGTTTTTTGTGATCAGTGGATTTCTTATTGGTACCATTTTATTTAAAGAATACAAAAGAACACAAACCTTAAATTTTAAATCCTTTTATCTAAGACGTTTTTTAAGATTATTTCCGGTTTATTTTTTTTCCATGATCATCGCATTATTTTTTCTTCATGGTGCAGGCGCTGAGAAATGGGTAACTGCGTGGTCTAATTTACTATATGTCAATAATTATGTATTCAAATCCTATATGGGATGGACTTGGTCATTGGCAATTGAAGAACAGTTTTATATTGTGATTCCGTTTTTGATTGTATTTCTATTTCCAAAATTCAGAAAGAAATGGATATTATTTAGCGTTTTGGCGATCATACCAGTAGTACTCACCTACTACTATTCTGTTCATATTTTTAATTTTGAAATTCCTTACAATAGAGAGATTTTTGGTGAGCAATGGCAAGAATGGTTTTGGGGCTATTATATGCTAACGCACTTAAGATATGGCGGCTTATTGAGTGGCGTTATAGCAGCTTATATTCATGTGAATCATTCAGAAAAAGCTGTTCATTTTTTTAAACATAAAACAAAACTATCAAATTTCTTGATCGCTCTCAGTCTTGCTTGTTTTGCGATCATCACAAGTTTATCTCTTGGCCAAGCAGCGCCTGTCGAGGAATCCATATTTTATGACTTACCTAAAAAATTTGTAGTTTGTTATGAAGTTATTCATCGCGAACTTTTTTCCTATGCTATGGTGTTTATTGTGATGGCATGTTTATATTCTAAATCTAGAATCATCAAACCTGTAAATACATTTTTATCGGCTAAAATTTTCTATCCAATTGCAAAAATATCATATTCTATATACCTATTTCATGTGATGTTTATGGAGTGGCTTTTTCCAATGATTTCCGAATATGCAGAAGGGAGCTTAACCAGCTTACAAATCGTATTTGTCAATGGAATTATTTCCTTAATAGGGTCTGTAGCCGTTGCAGCTCTGATGGTGATTTTTATTGAAGAACCCTTCAACACTTTGAAGAATACGTTAACTTCAAAAAGACAGGGAAGCACCAGTACAGTTAGTATTGTCTCAAATTTATAGTATCTGTTTTCTCGTGATTTTCCTGTTAAAGATTCTGATTTAAAACAGCAATCAACTTTTCATCTGTTATGATGTGATTTTCATAAAACCTGGTTAAAAATGAATTATTGGTACCTCCTCGAAATAGAAGCCTCATGATAATTTCATGCCCTGGATGATTTTTTAACTTCACCCCGTAATTTCCTATCAGTGTAAACACATTGGTATGAACCTTTTTATCTAACTCCGTATAAATATAAAACAAACCACTTTTGTCTTAGAAATACAAAATTGAACTAAATAAATATTTTAAAAATAATTACATAAGTGGTTTAGGCCATGGAAATGAAGTAATACGCTAGGAATCATTAAAATATTTTATTGTATCCACAATTCAAGATAATGATTTTAATGAATCAATTAATATGTACAGAAAATCTGATGAAAAGAAAATATTTTCTGGCATGTGGGGTTTTGATTTCGATTCCAAACAATTCTCAAAAACTAAAGGTTATTCTCGGCGTCTCTACTATTTCACACCTTAACTATTATATTTTTAAATAGTTGAGACTTATTATTTGTAAAATTTCTCACTTAAAATTCTCTAACAGAACGCAGAAAGAAAGCTTCCTTTAAAGTAAAAGCATAACTGTTGTATTGAATACCCGAAGAAAAGTTTTGTCTCCATGCAGTTTCCTCATAAACCCCGCCTGTCATATAAGCATTACTATCACCTGGACTTTGTGTAGATGTCCAATATGTTTTTGCTCCAAATGCATCTCCAACTGATTGAATATCTGATTTAAGAGAATACATTTGAGCTAACTCATACCTTGTGGGTAGTCTCCAGCCTGTAAAATTTTGACCGTCTTCTGAATGATTGGAAGGGTTAGATATAACATTTTGTGCATTGTACCATGATGAAGGACCTTGATCTATTGTTTCACACACTAAACCGTGCTTACCGTCAGGGGTAATCATAAAAACATAACCTCCAAGTTCTGGCGAATGTCCAATTGTATATACAGGTGATGAAATACTCTCAGCTACCTTTGCATGTAATGCATACGGAACACTCATTAACTGACTGGTTCCTGTAATTGAATAAGAATCACTTCCAGTAAGATCTATTTCTGACTTAATAAAATAGGGACCAGCACTCCAATCTATGGTGCTAAAATCATCAGAAGTACTCCCTGTACCAATTTCAATACTCACAAGACCATTTGTATTTGAGGATGGCGTATGAGTTTCTACATACACAGCTGTTCCTGTTGTCGTAGTTTGTAAAATGCTTATGCGCATGCCTACCGATTGATCACTTACTAATTCTCCTGCTGCATCTCTAACAACTGCCTGGTAACTCATCTTTTCTGGTACTTGAGCAAAGCTGGTTGCACTTAGTAATATTGCTACTATTATGGTGTAAAGTCTTTTCATCTGATATTTTATTTTTTTATAATTTTAAAGGTTTTTAACTCGATATTGTTTTGATTGACTTTCAACACATACATACCTGTAGAATATTTTTTCATACTTATCTGGGTGTCTGAATCAGAAATCTGTCCGTTTGATAGAACTTTACCTTGAACATCTATAAGGTTATAACTTAAATTAGTAAGACCATTGTCCGTAATATTTAGCATCACATAATCTGTTGTTGGATTGGGATAGGTCACCGCTTTTAAATTAACTGTTGTTAATTCTGGATTGCTTAATGTAAATAGCTCAAAACTTTGTTGAACACCCTGGCTTATGCTACCATTAGCACCAATAGCTTCAATATAAAATACTTGCCCTAAAGTATAGCTAGAAGTACCTCCAGTTCCTGTACCCTTTCCTCCTGATACAGTAACAGCCTCTTGAGATTGGACTAGAAATGAGACAAATAGTGTACACGTTAAGATTAATGTTGTTTTCATAGACGTAAAGTTTATTAAATATACTTTCATAACGAAAGTAATAAAATTATTTTATATTTATATTATTATTATAAAACTAACCCAAATGAAAAATACAGTTTTACTGATATTATTAGCAAATACATTCAACAGTTGCAAAGAAGAGTCAAAACCGTTACCAAAAGAACTCGCTAAAATAGAGGGAGAATGGGAAAACTATAGGGTAGAAAAAAATGAGTTAGTTGGTGTAGATTATTCTAATGGTACGGCTATATTTGAAAAAAAATGGTTTGATCAAACCAGTCAATTCTCGACAAGAAATACATTGGAGTTTAACGAAGATTATACTTTTACTAGTTTATATGCAGGGGTAAACACAAGACACAATGGAATTTGGAATGTTAATGAAAAACGAAAATTTCCGATAATTAATTGGAATTTCAGTAATTAGAAAAAATACTATTGGCAACACCGTGTAAAATTAATTACTGGTTTTAGCCAACTTACGAAAGTCCTTTGGGACTTTCTTGGTTTGTATTTATTTACTAACTTTAGTGCTTAAAACACGCAACTAATCTTTCACAACAACGCTGCAGGTTTAAGTTTTTATAATTTTTCCAAATTCTCCCCAAAACAGTTCAATTTTAAGCCCTTTGGCTAGACAATGAAGCACCTAGGGCTTATTAGAATTAAAAAAGAAAAATCTGCCAAGCTTGCTTGAGCAGATTTTTTATTTTAAGACGACTGGGCTGAAAGCACAGCATACTGCATTTCCCGAGCGGGAGGCTAGAGAAATACCTCAGTCATTCGTTGGCTTTTTCTCTTTTACCTCTTTAACCTCAACGTTTATAATACTTTAAACAAAGAAGTGTTTTTATTTTAATTTTCTATAGAAATTATTTTTTTCAATTGGATGTTTTTACTAGAGCCTCCTATTTGAATCTCAAAATCGCCTGGTTCAACAACGTAGGTTTGCTTTATAGCATCGTAATAACGTAAATCTTTACTTACATTTAATTTAAATTCTACCATTTTTTTTTCTCCCTTCTTCAACGAAATACGTTTAAATCCTCTAAGTTGCTTGTGTGGCATCCATGTGGTCGATTCGACATCTTTAACATATAATTGTACAACTTCTTCACCATCCAATTCGCCACTATTTTTTACATTAACTGTAACAAATACTTCCTCTGAGTTGTTGAAAACTTTTTTATTGATTGCTAAATCAGAATATTTAAACTTTGTATAACTCATGCCATAACCAAATGGATACATGGCCTTTCCATTGTAGTATCTATAAGTAAACCCATTACCAGCACGCATATTGTAATCTTCAAAATTAGGCAATTCATTGGTTGAAGAATAAAAAGTCACAGGTAGCCTTCCAGCTGGGTTATAATTCCCGAACAAAACATCTGCTACTGCATCTCCCCCTCGTTGACCGGGATACCAAGCAGCTAGAATACCTTCAAGTTCTTGTTCCAAACCATTAAAGGAAACAGCACTTCCTGCAAGTAAAACAAATACAACTGGTGTACCCGTTTTGTTCATCGCCTTTAGAGCATTTAATTGAACTTCAGGAAGTTCAATTTTTGTTCGGTCACCTCCAAAGAATCCTTCAACTCCGTTTTTGGATTTCATTTCATTGCTTTCCTCTCCCTCCCAAGTCGCATCTAATCCACCCACAAATATAGCAACATCAGCAGATTCAATATCTTTTAAAACCCTCTTAGAAAGCACTAAAGAATCTTTATTTTGATTAGTGACTAAAGAAACTCCTTTATGATATACCAACTCAATTTCTGGTCCGGATTTAGCTTTTATTCCATTGATAATAGTCACTGGATCAGAGGGAGTTCCATAGTAATTCCCTTTTAAAGCATTAATATTATCCGCATTAGGTCCAATCACAGCTATTTTTTTAATAAGTTTTTTATTTAACGGAAGGATGCCCTCATTTTTTAACAAGGTCATGGATTTGTGAGCCATCTTTAGGGCTAAGTCATCGTGTGCTTTTCTGTTATTTAACTCAAAAGGAATTTGAGCATATGGCACCAGTTCTATCGGATCAAACATCCCTAGTTTCATTCTTGCTAACATTAATCGATACACAGAAAGATCTATTTCTTTTACCCCAATTAATCCTTGCGATACAGCTGTTTTTAGGGCTCTTTGGTAAACACTACCGCAATTTAGATCACAACCTCTTCGGATCCCTAATGCTGCTGCTTGTTCTTGTGTATCAACAATTTTATGATTTTCATATATATCATTTATAGCGCCACAATCCGAAACAACATACCCTTCAAACCCCCATTGCTTTCTGAGGATGTCGTTTAGAAGCATCCAACTGGCACTAGCAGACTCACCGTCCACACGATTATAAGCACCCATTACAGAATAGGCTTTCGCATCTACAATTAGATCTTCAAATGCAGGTAAATAAGTTTCCCACAAATCACGCTTTGAAGGAAGTACGTTAAAGCTATGTCTGTTAGGTTCTGGTCCATTATGAACTGCAAAATGCTTGGCTGTTGATACAAGTTTCAAATATTTGGAATCATTTCCCTGCAAACCTTTTACAAATTGCATACCCATTTGTCCAGTCAAATATGGATCTTCTCCGTAAGTTTCATGTCCTCTTCCCCAACGAGGGTCTCTAAAGATATTTACATTAGGTGACCAAAATGTTAGCCCTGTATATATTTTATAATTTTTATTTCTTTGTGCTTCGTGATGTTTTGCTCTAGCTTCATCACTTATAACATGGGCTACCTCTCTCATCGTAGCAGTATCGAAAGAGGCTGCCATTCCAATGGCTTGTGGAAAAACAGTTGCAATTCCAGCTCGAGCAACTCCATGTAAACATTCATTCCACCAATGGTACTCCTGTATATTTAAGCGTGGAATGGCAGGTGCTCCTGCTCCTAGCTGTGATATTTTTTCTTCTAAAGTCATTTGTGCGACTAAATCTGTTGCTCTTGTTTCAAAATCTAAAGACAAGTTGGTGTACTTTTCAATAGTGGGTTCTTGAGCATTGCTGTAAATACTAAGTAATGATAGAGAAACAAATAAAAATAATACGTTAAATTTCATTTTTACTTTTTTTTTAAATTTATACTATTTAAGTTAATTTTATGATTAATTAGAAATTAAGTTCTGCTTAATTAATATGATTATTTATTATTTTAAAAAATATTTCATTAATTTAAAAATATTTCATTAATTTCATGAACTTAAATTTGCAATCATAATAAAAATATGATAAAATTTCTTGTTCCATTATTATATGTTAGTTTAATTTTAATTCCTTTTAGAGGAAATTCACAAGGAATACGCTTTAACTCTAGTGAAAGCTCTATTGTAGAAAGGACTTCTTACAATCTATTTGCACACGATCAACAAAAATTTACAGGAAATTTTAATATTGAATTTAACTTATCTATTAATGATTCTAAAATATTTGGATATATCTTGAATATAAAAGATAAAAATAATCCAATTTCATATTCATTAGTATACATCGATAACACAGAAAGTAGTGGAGAACTTAAACTGAATCTAGACGGGGTTAAAAAACTAATATCAGTTCCATTAGAAAAAGAATTTCTCGGATCCAGAAAATGGATGAAAATAAATTTAAATTTCAATTCTTCATCAAAAGAAATTACTCTTAGTGTTAATGATAAGATATTTTCATCATTAGAAAATGAATTTAACAATACAATTGTTCCTGAAATTTTCTTCGGAAAACATGGGAGTATCATAGATGTTCCTTCAATGGCTATTAAAGATCTTGTCATTACAAATAAAAACAATAAAACTATTTTTAATTTTAACGAAAGCGAAGGGAATGCTGTTTACGATTCTAAAGGACATCTTTTTGGAACAGTTGATCATCCGAATTGGTTAATCATAGAGTCTTATCACTGGAAGTTAATAAGTAGCAAATCATTTAACAAAGTTACTTCTGTAACTTTTGACGAAAACAACAATCGGTTTATTTATCAAAATTCAGATACATTAAACTTTTTCAACCATACAAGTAAAAAAAATACTTTTCATAGTTTTAAAAACACTTTAACTGTTCCTATGCGACTTGGAACTAGTTTCTTAGATCCAAATGAAAACAAATTATATGTTTATGAACTGTCTGATGTTTTAAATGGAAAATCGACAATTGCATCGATTGATTTAAAAACTCCAGAGTATTGGACTAAAAACAGTTCTCTGAAACTATCTCAACAAAGACATCATCACAATGGGTTCTTTGATCCTAGGTCAAAAAAGTACCTAATATTTGGTGGCTATGGGAATCAAAGGTTCACGAATGCTTTTAACTCTTACGATATTAAAAATGACAACTGGGATCCCGTTACATTTACCGGTGACATTATTTCTCCTAGATTTTTTGCTGGAATGACTCAAATTGGGAATCATAACTTATTATTATTTGGAGGACAAGGAAATGAGACAGGAGAACAAAGTATCGGTAAAACGTATTATTACGATTGTTACAAAATTAATCTAAAAACAAATAACATACAGAAACTTTGGGATGTTAAACAGGAAAACACCAAAATGGTTTCTGCAAGGAATATGGTTCTTAGCAAAGACTCAACCTCGTTTTACACTATTGGCTATTCAGAATATAAACCTTCTACTTTTTTACAATTATATAACTATTCCATTAAAGATGGTAGTCACAAAATATTTGGAGATTCAATTCCTATGATTTCTGAAAAGATTCGGACCAATGCAAATTTATACCTAAACAATTCAACGAATCAATTTTTTTGTGTTACTCAAGAATTTGAGGAAGATGGATCAAATAAAGTAAATATCTATTCATTAAATGACCAACCCGTTTCTAAAGCTAATATATACAAAATAGAAAAAAAATCGAGTTCAAAAATTGTTTTCATACTTATAATACTCCTATTAATGTCAGGAGTATTCTACTACTTAAAATATTTAAATAAAAAAAGAAAAAAGAAAAAAGATGAATTCAAAGCTCAACTTCAAAATATCTTAAAACCTCAAAAAACAAATACAATAGAAATAAAATCCAACGCTACTTTTTTGTTTGGTAGTTTTAGAATGATTGATAGAAATAAAAAAGATATTTCATACCTATTTAGCCCAAAGATTAGACAGCTGTTTTTACTATTACTTTTTAGTAGCAAACAAAAAGATGTTTCGGGATTAACATCTGAAAGAATCCATTCTACCCTTTGGCCAGATAGTACCCCACAAAAGGCTAAAAATTTAAAAAATGTAATCATCAGTCAATTAAGAAATATTTTGAAAGATATAGAGGGATTAGAACTAATCTATTCTAGAGGTAAGTTTTACTTGGAATTAGGTGATGAGTTTTACTGTGATTATTTTAATTTTTCAACGAAGCTAGAGTCACTAAGAGACGACTTAATTGATTATAATTCTTTGAATGAACTTACTAGTATAATTAGTCCAGGGAAATTCTTACAATCGATAAATAATGAATGTTTTGATAAAACAAAGAAAAATTTTGAATATGAAATTCTAAAAATAATTCCAAATCAACTGAAGCGGATGTATACAAATAAAGACTACTCGCCTATCATCCCTCTTACAGAAATTTTATTTAATATTGATTCGTTAAATGAAACTGCCTTTTATTATCGAATCCACACCCTTCATAATATGGATTTGACGCTAAAGGCAAAAAAACAGTTTAATGATTATATTATTAGATATAATAAAATCATGGGAGACAACTTTCCAGGCACCTACAAAGATGTTATTAAGCAAATACCCGATGAATTAATCTAAGCCCTAACAAACTCAAAAAAACTTTATTAAAGGTCAATTATTTAACTTTGATGTTTATCTGTTTTGAAATACCATCTGAAGCATTTCCTACGTAAATCGTATAGCTTCCTTTTTCTAAATTCCAATTAGAAATAGATTCATCATAAAAAGATAAATCAGACACATGTATAGTAATTATTTCGCTCGTTTGGATTCCGGCTGCTAAGTAAGTTTTCTTAAAACCCTTAAGCTCTTTTATGGCTCTCAGAACTTTAGAATTTGACATTCCAACATATACCTGAACAACTTCAGCTCCATCCTTACTTCCTGTATTTTTCAAGGTGTATGTGATATTTATACTATCGTTGGCTGTATAAATTTTCTTATCAGATTTAATGTCTTTGATTTTAAAGGATGAGTATGACAATCCATGTCCAAATGAAAATAACGGTTTAATATTTTTAGTGTCGTGCCATCTATACCCCACTAAAATACCTTCTTTATAATATTGTGTTTCACCATCTCCAGGATAGGATAATTCACCAAAAAAATGAGCCGAATTATCGGTTAGTTGAACAGGAAAAGAAAATGGAAGTTTTCCAGATGGATTCGCATCACCACTAATAATATCTGCAATTGCATTTCCAGCTTCACTTCCTAAGTACCATGTTTGCAGTACAGCCTTAACGTCAGAAATCCAAGGCATGCTAACAGCGTTTCCACTTACTAATAAAACTCCAATGTTTGGATTTACTTTCTGCAACTCATTAATTAAATAATCTTGATTGTATGGAAGCTTCAGTTCATCGCGATCTGCAGCTTCACAATCTTGGCCTCTATTTTTATTTAGGCCTCCTATGAAGAGAACTACATCCGCTAAAGAGGCTGTTACTAAAGCATCTTTAATAAGTGATGTATGATTTTGATTTGAATCTTCTGATGTATATCCTTTTGAAAAAATTATAGAGGCGTTCTTAAATCGTTTTTGTAACCCTTCAAGAGGAGATATTTCATAATTAGCTTTTAACTCTGAAGAACCGCCACCAGTAGTCATCGACTTGACAGCATTTTCACCAATCACAGCAATCGTTAATTTCTTGACTGGATTTAAAGGGAAAAAATCATCTTTATTTTTCAAAAGAACAATCCCCTCTGTAGCTACTTGACGTGCCACCTGACTGTGTTCAATATTATTTATTTTACCTAACGGCCGACTTGAATCCAATGTAGTACGCATCATCAAACGGAGAATTCTTCGCACTTTATCATTCAAAATACGCTCGTCAATCTCCCCACTTTTTACTAATTCCAAAAAGTTTGTGCCAAGGAAATTAGCATCAAAAGCCTTTCTAGGCGACGTTTTCGTATTTATTGGAGACCCCATTTCTATGTCAAGTCCGTTGAGAGCTGCTTCTTTAGTACTGTGTGTGCCACCCCAGTCAGAAATCACAACCCCATCAAAACTCCAGTCTGTCTTAAGAATTTTATTTAAAAGAAGTTCGTGATGGCTACAATGCTGCCCCCTAAATTGATTGTAAGCCCCCATTATAGACCAAGTCTTTCCTTGTTTTACAGCAGCCTCAAAAGCAGGTAAATAAATCTCATACAACGCCCGATCACTAACCTGAACATTCATATGATTCCTCCATAACTCCTGATTATTTAACGCAAAGTGTTTAACGCAAGCTGCAACTCCATTCATTTGTACCCCTTTGATGTAAGGCACCACCATTCTAGACGCTAAATAAGGATCTTCACCCATGTATTCAAAATTTCGTCCGTTTAGTGGCGTCCGATATATATTAACGCCCGGTCCTAACAAAACATCTTTTTTTCTGTAGCGCGCTTCCTCTCCAATACTAACACCATATTGATTTGACAGGGAGGGATTAAAGGTTGCAGAAAGACAGGTTAACGCAGGGAAAGCAGTAATGTAATCATTTGTCCAATCGGAATAATCCCAATCAGACCAATTAATTTCTGCTCTAATTCCATGAGGTCCATCTGACATCCATAGTTCAGGAATTCCTAATCGAGGGATTCCTGGTGAACTAAACTGAGACTGAGCATGACACATCGAAATTTTTTCTTTTAGAGTCAGTAAAAAAAGAATACTATCTATTTTAGACGCTCTAATTTCTAATCTAGTTTGGTCAGCAGGCAAGGAACTAATAAGTTGTTGTTGTGAATGAATTCTAGTAGAATAAAAACTCATCAAAAGAATACTTACTGCTACTGAAAAACATTTATAAAAGGGCTTTAATAAAATCATACTTTTATTCAGATGTAAATGAAGATGCTGGAAGTCCTTCACTATTAAAAAGGCAAGGAACTGCTTGGTCGCTCCAACCATATCTTGCATATTTTGGATTAGAAACTGTCGAAGCAGAAAGTTCAATCGTGTTATTTATAATATTCGCCTCTGCAATCTTATAGATCTTATCAGGCCCAGCTATTTCAAAGCCCCTTAGATCTCCTTTTGAAATCAAACCACTACCAATCTCATCAAAATTAACAACCAGTATCTCTCCACGTCTTTTTATACTTTTAAATAAGGGGCCTGAAGCTACAATTTGCTTTCCATACACATTTGCCAAGGCTAACCCTGCCAGTCTTTTTCCAACTGCTTGTTTGTTAGAAGGGTGGATATTATTAACATTAGCTATATCCATGGTCACAACCATTCCCGTATTTTTTATATTCAAGGTTCTTCGCTGAGCCTCTCTTAATTTTTGGGATTGGTCCAAAGCTGTATTGCTTTCTCCATGGTATTGAAAAGGTGCGATTTGAACAAAATAAAATGGAAAATTATAATTCCACCTTTCGCGCCAATCACTAATCATCGCAGAGAACAGTCGCTTATACTGCTCTGAACGACCCACGTTCTCTTCTCCTTGATACCAAATAGCGCCTTTGATTGTGTAGGGTATTAGTGGGTGAATCATGCCATTAAATAGCACTGTTGGAAGTTTTGGATTCACTTTAATAATGGTGGCTTTATCCTTTAAATTTAGGTGCTCAGTCCCATACAAATAAAGCTTTCCTTTATAAATTTCAGCAGCCGTTCTGTAGCTCCAATACCCACTTAATGAAATTTTTGATCCAGAGTCGTTAATTAATAGCATAGGACCTTTGAATGTCCCTGGACCTCCAACATCAATCGCACGAATGGCTATGGTATTAGCGCCTTTATTTAAAAGTGTCTTTGGAACTTTATAAGCTCTTTTGGAATTTGAATAATTAGCCCCAGCAAAACTACCAACCTTCTTTCCGTTTACATAGATAACATCCATATCGTCAATAGCTTCAATTTCTAATGTGTAGTCTGACTCTAAATCTCGAACATGAACTGTTTTACGAAACCACATAACCCCATCAAAATCTGATTTAGTAATCGCATCAAATTGACCGGGTAAATACACCTGGTTCCAATGGCTATCATCATAATCTACTTGTTTAAATTCTGAGTCATAAACAACTAATTGGTCCCATTGTTTATCTCCTATAGGGATCGCTATTGATTTCCATTTTGAAAACCAATCAGAAGCCTCTTTTTGGCGATCGACAGCACTAATGGTCTTTAAAATACGATCAAAATCTCCTATTTTTTTTACTTGCTGTTTACTAGTCCAAGCCTCAACAGGTGTACCACCCCAACTCGAATGAATAATTCCAATAGGAACATTTAAAGTTTTATTTAATCGACGAGCAAAAAAATAGGCTGATGCACTAAAATCTCTTGATGTTTCTGGAGTAGAAACTTTCCATTTCCCATTAAAAGTAACTTTAGGGTCTAATGACAACTGGCGCTCTACAGTAAACATTCTAATTTCTGGGTAACTCGACTTGGCAATTTCCTCTTCAGAATTATCAATAACATCATTTGGAGGCCAGCCTCTAAGTGGCATTTCCATATTCGACTGTCCAGAGGCTAGCCAAACTTCTCCAATCAAAACATCCTTTATTAAAATATTAGAATGAACATCTTGCACATGAATAGAATAAGGCCCTCCTGCTTTTGGTGTTGGTACATGTAGTTCCCAATTACCATCTGAATCTGTAATTGTAGTTTCTGATTTTCCCCAACCTGTAGCAATAGTTACTTTTTCATTTGGTGCATTTACCCCCCAAAAAGTAACATTTCTTTTTTGTTGAAGCACCATGTGATCTGTAAAAAGTGCATTTAACTGAAGTGATTTATTTTTTGTTTTTAATTGAAATGAAAAAAGCGAAAAACAAAACACAGCTATAATAGTGCCTAAAATATATTTTTTTAGCATGGTTTATTATTAAGTAAGATTTACATTCTATTCATTAAAAACATCAAGTTTATAAACACTATAGGGTTTCACGAAGTGAACATTGAAATAGTTTCAGGCTTATTTAAGACGTTAGTTGTTAAATTTTTTATAAGCCATATAACCATAACTTGCTATTATTAAAAAACAGCAAAAAGGCAATATAAAAGAGAAGTTAACTTCAGAAACTCCCATAATCGTAATGTCTGAAACACCATTACCACCAGCATCAATAATAACACCTTGCAACATAGGCAATAAAGCACCACCAACAATAGCCATAACCAATCCTGCTGATCCCACTTTTGACTGCTCTTCAGTTAAATCATCCAAGGCAATCCCATAAATTGTTGGGAACATTAGAGACATACAAAAAGAGATGCCTACTAAACAATATAACCCGGTCATACCTTCTATAAAGATGGTTCCTCCAACAAAAATAGACGCTAAGATTGCAGAAACCATTAATAATTTACCTGGTTTCATATAACGCAACAGAGCTGTTCCAATAAATCGTCCAACTGTAAAGAATATAAATGCTAATAATTGATAAAAAAATACATCAACTTTTTCGTATTCTACTGTAGTTATTCTCGCTAAATCAATCGCTTCAACATATTGATAGATATAGGTCCATGTCATAATTTGTGCACCTACATACAAAACTTGAGAGATAACACCGTAAATGTATTTCTTGTTTTTTGCCAATTCACCAAAAGTATTTCCAAGACTTGGCATCTGTCCTTCGGCTTTAGTTTGTGGCATTTTGCTAATTATAAATAAAACAAAAACAGCTAAAATAACTAAGCCTAATATCACATAAGGATCTCGAATAACTGCTAAATCTGCCACTCTTATTAAAGCGCGTTTTGCTTCATCTAAAGCTCCAAAATCTGTAATATCGTCTGATTGTAATTTATCATATATAAAATACTTAGCGACTAATAAACCCGCTATTAATCCGACTGGATTTACTGACTGTGCTAAATTTAAACGCTGTGTAGCCGTTTTTTTAGAACCCATTGCCAATATATATGGATTTGCAGCTGTTTCTAAAAACGCTAGACCAAAAGTTAGCACATAAAGTCCTAAACAGAAAAACCAAAACTGTTCTGTAACTGCCGCTGGATAAAATAATAATGCGCCACTTGCATACAGACCTAATCCAATTAAAACACCAACCTTATATGAATATTTACGCATAAACAAAGCTGCTGGCAATGCCATACAAAAATAGCCGCCATAAAAAGCCATTTGCACCCAAGACGCCTGCACATTTGATAGTTCTAACACTTTTTTAAACGCATTTACCATAGGATCTGTAACAGCATTCGCAAATCCCCATAAAGCAAATAATAAGGTTACTAAAATAAATGGCACTATTACTTGTTTTGAAACAATTGGTATTTTTTTCGCATCTTCTGCCATAATATTTATTTCTATTGATTTGTTAATACTATTTTATATCGCAATCTTTATTGTCTGAAAAAATTATTTATTTTCTTGACTCATAGAATATGGTCTTGACTCTTTTCTTGTTCTTAATTTTGTATTGGGTTGATTACTCATTTCCAATGAAAAAGAAGCACCATCCATAAGGTCTTTAAAAGTAATATAATTTTTAGTATGGGTTGATTTATTCTTACTGATCTTATGAATATAGACGTTCTCTTTAGAATTATTTGGGACTTTCATTTCAAAAATATTTCCATTTTGAAGATGAAGTTTCACGTTTTTAAACAAAGGACTTCCAATAGCATACTGCCCAGTTCCCGGTGCAACAGGATAGAATCCCATCGCAGAAAACACATACCATGCAGAGGTTTGTCCATTATCCTCATCACCACACAAACCATCGGGTGCAGAAGTATAGAGTTTATCCATGACTTCACGTATTCGTTTTTGAGTTTTCCAAGGTTTTCCTAACCAATTGTATAAATAAATAGCGTGCTGTACGGGCTGATTACCATGTGCATATTGCCCCATATCACCTACTAACATTTCTGTAATTTCGTGAATCTGCTGACCATAATATGAATCATTAAAAGTTGGAGCAGCAGTAAAAACTTCATCCAAACGCTTTTCCATTTTAGTAACACCACCAAAGGATTCTGCTAACCCTATAGGGTCATGAAAGACACTCCAAGTCCAGTGCCATGAAGAGCCTTCTGTAAAGGCATCGCCCCATTTATCTGGTGTAAAAGTTTTTGCCCAAGACCCATCTTTATTTTTACCTCGCATAAATCCAATTTCGGAGTCAAATACATTCTTATAGTTTTGACTACGCGATCTGAAAAGGTCAATTTCTTCCTGTGGTTTTCCTAAAGCTTCTGCAAGTTCAGCAATTGACCAATCGGCAAAAGCATATTCTAAAGTTCGTGCCGCACTTTCGTTAATCCCAACATCATAAGGAACATACCCTAATTTATTGTAATGTTTCGCGCCAGAACGACCAACGGAACTCAAAGGGCCTTTTTTATTAGAATTTTTAATTATTGCTTGATACAGCGTTTCAACGTCGTAGCCTCTAATTCCTCTCAAATAGGCATCTGCAATGTTCACTGCAGAATTGGATCCAATCATACAATCTCTGTGTCCTGGGCTTGCCCATTCTGGCAACCAACCACTTTCATTATACGTGTTCACCAAGCCTTGCATAACATGGCTTAGATACTCAGGGTACATGATGGTAAAAAACGGAAAGACTGCTCTAAAGGTATCCCAGAATCCATTATCTGTAAACATATAGCCTGGAAGTACTTCACCATTATAGGGGCTATAATGAACGATTTCATTAGCGGCGTTGAGCTCATAAAACTTTCTTGGAAAAAGCAAGACTCTATAAAGAGCCGTGTAAAAGGTTCTGTATTGTTCTACAGTGCCCCCCTCAATTTCTATTCTACTCAATTCTGTATTCCACAGAGCTGCTGCTTTGGTCTTTGTTTGATCAAAAGTATTTGTGCCAATTTCTCTTTTTAAGTTCAATTCTGCTTGTTCTAAACTGATGAAAGAGGATGCTACTTTTGCCGTTATTTTTTCGTTGTTTTCTGTTTTAAAACTTAAGGCCGCTCCGACATGAAAGCCTTCTGCACTTAATGACTTACTTAAACTACTGTTATCTGCTTTAGATTTTTTATTAGTTTTCCAAGTTTGTGAGACTTCAAAATCTTTATCAAAATAAATTACAAAATAATTGTGAAAGTTTTCGGGAACCCCACCAGCATTATTGCGACAATACCCTACTATTTTTCGTTCTTTAGGAAATACTTTCACCATTGAACCCTTAAAGAAACCATCTACTAATACATGGGCGTTGTCTGTTTTAGGAAATGTAAATTGAAACTGTGCACCACGTTCAGTTGGAACTATTTCGGTTGTGACATCATAGTCTGCTAAATAAACCTTGTAGTAGTGTGGCTTGCTAATTTCTGCTTTGTGAGAAAACCACGAAGCACGTTCGTCCTCATTTATTTGGAGTTTTCCCGTTTCAGGAAACAATGAAAAGGCGGCATAATCATTAATCCATGGACTAGGTTGATGTGTTTGCTTAAAACCTCTAATTTTATTAGCGTCATAAGTGTACCCCCATCCATTGCCCATTTCGCCTGTTTGGGGGGTCCAAAAATTCATGCCCCAAGGGGTTGCAATTGCAGGATAGGTGTTTCCATTAGACAATTCAAAAGCAGAGTCAGAACCCACTAAAGGATTTACGAAATCTACTGGGCTACCGGACTGGTTTTGATTATAAACATCTGTGGATATAATCACAAAAAAACAGAACAGAATTTTAACTATTTTCATTTACTATATTTTATTTATTTGGAGGCGTCTAATATTCGCTATTCAACTTAATTAAAGCTAGGTGGCGCTGTATTTTCTCCCCATGTTTTATTTAGTGTCTTAGAAGCTTCGAAATCTATGGTGCCCCCATTTTTAATTAAATCCCAATCGATCCAAGTAGACTTATATTTCTTTCCATTAATTTTTAAGGAATTGATGTAAGGAGCTTCGGTAGAACCTCCGTTGATAGTTAATAGTCCTTGAGGTAAATTTACCATTGCTTTTTCAAATTGAGGCGTATTAACAGAAAACCCTGCTACTCCTGGAATCATTGGATAAATTCCTATTGAAGCAAATACATACCATGCACCCATGGTTCCTAGGTCATCGTTGCCAGGTAATCCTGTTGGTTCGCTTGTATACATTTCATTAAAAACTCGGTGAACAACTTCAGATGTCTTGTAAGAAGCATCGGTCCAATTATAGATCCATGGCGCTTGGAAGTCGGGCTCATTTCCTGCAGCAAACCAAGCATCATCGTATGAAGCGTCTAAACGCTCAAAAAAAGTATCCAGGCGTTTTACTGCAACCTTAGAGCCTCCAAGAGTGTCAATTAATTCTTTTAGATTATAGGGAACCATCCAAAAATAATTCTTGTACGTTGCTTCTCTCCAGTCATGCTCAACATTTTTCCACTTTCCATTAGGGTATTTAGAATTCAACCATTTATTTCTTGGGTTATAGATATTTTTCCAATTTTGAGATCTATCTATGAAATAAGAGGCATCCTCTTTGAGATTTAAAGCTTGAAGTGCGAATTGACCTATAGCAAAGTCTGACGAAGTGTATTCCAACATCATTGATGCAAACGTATGACCATCTCTTAAATATTCTGTCAAATAAGGTCGTATTTCCTGATCTTGAGAACGCAAAAGTGGAATAGTAGCGCCCCGTTTCATGTAGTTATAGGCATTTTTTAAATCAAAATTTGTGGCTCCAAAAGCATACGAATTTGAAATAAGAATTGGTGTTGGGTCACCTTGCATGATTCCTGTTTCAATATTTGCTAGAATCCAACGCCCATAACCCCCGCTTTGGTCTGCAAAATCGACTAAAGACTGCATCATATCACTGCTCTTACCTGGGTATAACATAGCGACTAATTGAGCTTGCGTTCGGTAGGTATCCCAAACACTAAAGGAACTGTATTGAGCATCTAGTTTGGTTTTATACACCTTAAAATCAGCTCCCATATATTCTCCATTTACATCGCTCACAATGTTTGGATGAATCAAAGAGTGATATAAATGGGTGTAAAATTGTGTTTTACGATCGGTATTTGGAGATTCGATTATAATTTTTGATAAGCTAGAATCCCATGCGGCCTCAGCGTTTTTTTGGTAAGCACTAAAACCACCATCAATACTGCTAGCCTTTAAGTTTTCTTTGGCGTTTTCTATTGAAACATACGAGATTGCTATCCGATAATTGACCTCACTATTTGTGGTCGTATCAAATGAAAAATAAGCTCCAGATTTTTTTCCAGAAGCTTCATTCACCCCTTCTGATAATGCATTTTTCTCCCATGTACCAATAGAAGTTGCTGCTCTGTCAAATTCGGCAACAAAATACAGTTTATAGTTTGTTGAAGAACCACAAAAATCTCCGCCTTCGGCAAATCCTTCACAACTTGAATCCGAAGTAATTGTAACCATTGCATTGTTTATATTCGTAGAACTAACCCCAGATCCAATAATAACCGTACCTGCTTTTGTTGTTTCATCAAACTTAAAATTTGCTACTCCTAAACGTTTGTTAGCTGTCAAGCTAGCAATGGTATGGTCTGGCATTTGAAGAGATAAAAAACCTGCATTGGCTTCATTTATCAATTCATATTTTTGAAAACGATCCATGTTGCCAGGGGAGCTTTTCAGGAGACCCGCAATTGGTCGTATAGGAAAATTTCCCATATGAGGACAACCGGCTCCACTTAACTGGTTAACTACAAAACCTTTTTGAGGTGAAAAAAAGCTGGGGGTAAACTGAACCATACCGAAGGGGTAAGTCGCTCCAACATAATTATAACCACAGCCCAATCCATTACCTTGAGAACCAATTTGTGTGTCAACAACTTTAGATAATTGCTGAGCACTAACAGAAAAATTAACTGAAATTAGCAACAAACAAGTATGAAAATAAGGTTTATAATTTATGTTCTGAATTATTTTAAGAATGAACCTAAAAAATAGATCAATAAAATCTGTATTTATGATCATAAATATAAATTGAGTTTTGTAATATTTATTTTGTAATTCATACAATATAGTATCAACAAATTAAATAAGGAATTAATCTTCGGTTAATGAGAGATTAAATTATTTTTAATTTGATTAATTTATCTACAAATAGGACTAAAAATTGTTTCAGTAAAAAAGTTATAAATGGATAAAATTTATAAGAAATTTACTTAGTATTTTTGGATGATATAATGTTAGTTTTTATTTATTTCTAAAAAAAATCAATTCTAATAAACAATAGATTTAGGTCTGTATTTGAGGTCTTTACCAAAATCTAAGTTAGGAGTCGAACCCATTACAAACCTTAATACTCCTCCGTTGACTAAGTCTTTATGCGTTATATAAGAGTATTTATGTTCAGCACCATTAAGTGTAACCTCCTGAATATAAATATTAGTGTCAGAGTTATTCTCTGCTATGATTTTCAAGCTTTTACCATTTCCTAAATTGAGGTCAACTTGATCAAACAAAGGACTTCCAAAAACATAAGCACCATTTGAAGGATTAACCGGATAGAAGCCCATAGAAGAAAATATATACCAAGAAGACATTTGTCCACAATCTTCATTACCGCTTAAGCCATCTGGTTTATCTGAGTACAAATTAGTAGTGATATACCTAACATTTTTAGGTATTTTGTATTGCTCGCCTGCATAGGCATACATATATGTAGTATGGTGGCTAGGCTCGTTGCCGTGTGCATATTGCCCAATAAGTCCGGTAATATCCATTGATGATCCTTCTTCTAAATCAGAAGAAATACTAAATAATTCATCTAGCTTAGTGGTGAAACCCTTATCGCCTCCTAGTAATTCAATAAGACCTTCTGGGTCTTGTGGCGTTAGCCACAAATACTGCCAAGCATTTCCTTCACAATAATCATTGACTCTGTGTTGAGCAGACTTAGGGTCAAAAGGGGTCCGCCAGCTACCATCAGCCATTTTCCCTCTCATGAATTTAGTTTCAGTATCGAAATAATTTTTGTAAGACTTCGAGCGGTTTAAAAAATACTCGTAGTCTTTTGGCTTATTTAATTTTGCTGCAAGCTGCGCAATTCCCCAATCTGCAATGGCATATTCCATCGTACTAGCGATTGATTCTGCCATGTAATCTGAAGGAATATATCCATATTTCATCAAGTCTTTTACGCCAGGCTCATGGTCTCCAGTGGCACTTTCTTTCACTGCTGCATATATTTTTTCTAAGTCGATTCCTTCAAATCCTTTTAGACAGGCATCAACAACAACAGGAATGGCACTGTAACCCGGCATCGTATTTGTTTCGTTCCCTCTTAAGTGCCATACAGGTAATTTACCTTGCTGCTCAAATATTTTAACCATTGAATTGACCATATCACTCACTCTTTCAGGATGCGTTATCGTATATAGTGGATGCGCAGCCCTGTAGGTATCCCAAAGAGAAAATAAAGTATAATTGGTAAACGTGGTGTCTTTGTATACCTTTTTATCTGTCCCCCTATATTCCCCATTAAGATCTTGGAATATATTTGGGGCAATCATACTGTGATACATTGCGGTATAAAAAACTCTCTTTTTTGATATGTCTTTTGTTTTGATATGAATTTTTGAAAGTTCTTTATTCCATTTGTCCTCTGCATCTTTCAATACTTTATTGAAATCCCACGCTGGAATCTCTGTCATTAAATTATCTAATCCATTGTTTGAACTTACAGGTGAAATACCCATTTTCAAATAAATAACCTCATTTTTTTTAGTAGAAAACTCTAAAAAGCCTTTTACAAATACTCCCTTTTTTTCTGAGGCTTTGACTCTTCTACCATTATTATAAATAATAAAATCTTTGACAGGTTTAGAAACCACTAAAGAGAAAAACTCTCTCTGGTCTGACGCCCAACCTGATGAAAATCGATACCCTTCAAATAATGTATCATTAATTTGTCTCAAATAGGTATCGGTTGGTCGGTCAGCACTTCCTTCACCTAAATCTATTATAATCCTTGATTCTGAAGATTCAGGGAAGGTATATTTATGCAATCCAGAACGTTCAGTGGCTGTCAATTCAACTTTAATATTATATCGATCTAATATTACTTGGTAGTACCCGGGGCTCGCACTTTCTTTTTCTTTTGAATATAAGGAAGCATACCCCTTCAGATGTCTGTCCTGAGTTCCTGCATTAATTTTCAATTCTCCTGTCGCCGGCATGACTGTTAGTTCACCTAAGTCTGACATTCCGGTACCACTTACATTTAAATGGCAAAACCCTTTAACAATACTGTCTGAGTAGTGGTAGGATGATGACCAGTCCCATCCTTTATTAAAGTTTGTTGGTCCTACTTGAACACCTCCAAAGGGTACATTAGCGCCTACAAAAACATGCCCGTGACCTCCAGACCCTATGAAGGGGTCAACATATTTTATATAGTCATTCGGTTGGATACTCTCATAACCAAAACTTATTATTATGAGAGCAATTACAGCAAATATGTTTTTTAAATTAAGATAATACATGTGTTCAATTTTAAATGATTATTTTGATTGATTAAGGTTGATTTCTCTCTATTTATAGTGACTTTTTATTGAATTTTTTTGAATGATCAGTCATTTAATCTTTAATTGCACCATATCCTGACAACTCAACCTCTATTAATTGAAATGCTTGATTTCCAACGGTTGAGGTATAACGCAATCGGATGTATTTTGAGAATGGTCCGGGAGGAAAATCAAATTCAATAGTTTGAAGATCCCCTCCGTTAATGCTTTGGTCGGCTATCAGTTGCCAGCCTGCATTTTCAAAACTTTCTGTTGTAACAGGGTCTGAAAGCACTGAATTCCCAATGGATTGAAATACTGGTAAGGTTTCTCCACCCTCTAAAGTGGGTCTTCCCCATATCTCAATCTGAGTAGGGTTATTTCCGGAAAAGTTGTTGGGATCTCTAAAGTGTATTTTACATTTTGATAATTGAGTTGTAACGCCCAAGTCTAGTGTAAAATGTCCTGGAACTGCATTTTCTCCAGAGTGGTACCCAAAGGCATCATTTCCAGACCACAAAGAGTTATTGTCCCACAAATAATTAGAAGGGTTTCCGCCATATGATGTACCTGGGTTATCACTTGGCATTAATGACATGGAAAACAAAGATTTATCATGAACTAAAGGCTCAGTATCTTGTCCATATAAAGTCATTTCTGTTAACTGCGAATTGATATTTCCAACCGTGGACAAGACACGGTATCTGATATATCGCACTTGGTTTGTCGGACTGATTAGAAAACTATTATTAGCCTTCGTTTCACCATCAACAGCCCCTTCGTATAAAAGTCTCCATCCTGCATTATAAAATGCGGCATTAGTATTGGAACTCGTTTCTGCAAATTCAAGATTGTCACGACCCCATATTTGTAGTTCAGTTGCATTGTTTTGAGCTGATAAACTTGGAGTAGGCATCTCTAGTTTTACCTTTCTTAATGTTGTCATAACACCTAAATCTATAGTGAAGTGGTGTGGCATGTCTCCTGGATTTGAAAAATAGGAGAAAGTGTCATCTCCGGACCATGAACCATCCCCATCAAATAGATATAATTCTGGGTTTGCATTGTTGAAGTTTCCTGGGTTATCACTAGACATCTGTACGATTTGAAAATAGCTTTTATCAAGCTCACTGTAGGGTACATCTGGCAAGGTTTTGTCCATAGTCGGTAGTGGAATAGTATCAATTCCATTAAATCCTGATTGAATATACGATTTTGCAGAGATACTTCCCAATGGTTTAAAATCTCTTAGTTTAAGCCTATTATCTTCAAAAAATGCAGTATCTCTAACGATTTCATTCGCTTCGTTCTCGTAGTCTATAATGGTGAAAATTACATATTCAGATTCGGCATTTGCACTAAAGTTTACATAATTGCCATCGGGATTAAAATCATATCCAATAATTTCTCTCGGGTCTTGATCCGAAATAAACTCATCCCCTATAACAAAACCAGCCACTACTTGTGGAATTGATAAATTTCCATAAATATCTTGAGTGGTAACTTTAAATTCATAACTTTCTTCCTCTAAATCAGGTAATATGACCGAGTAAATCTCATTATCGTTATTAATATCAAATGTTTGTGTTGTGCCATTAAATTCAATAATTATTTGATTTGAATTACCGAGGAACTGGGTATAACCCTCTAGCTGAGCTCTGTAATATCCGGGGCTAATGGTCAAAGTATCTAATCGTCCTGCATAGATTATTTCGCCATTTAAGTATTGCTCATGAACGGACTCTATATTTCCGCAACGCAAAAACATCAGCGATAATACTGATAAAAAAAGCAATAAATAAGGTTTGATTTTAAATATTTTCATGATTTAAATATATCTTTTAGTCAACGATACTTCCCCAAAATGAGAGCTCTCCAATTACTGACACCATTTGATTATTCCAAGTTTCTAAATTTACAAATCGTATGTACTTGATATTGTATTGTTGTACGCTACTATCAAAAACAAAATCCTCTCCATTATCTTGAAATAAATAATCTTCTTCTGTATTAGAACCTGGGGGTAATCCAGATGGTTTAAAAGATTCAAATTCACCCAGAAGTATCCAGCCATCCCCAGGATTTGAAGGACTGTAAATTGGTAAATTATCTAGATTCTCACGGCCAAAAATTTGAAATCTTTTTGGGTTCCCATGCTTATATAATTCGGTACCACCTCGTTGGTATAGTTTAAACCTATTCAGTTTAACTAATTGCCCTAAACTAATGGTAAGCTGGTGTGGAAGCGCTAAAAAACTAGTGTGTCCACAATTCCATTGACTACTCCATGATCCATCCCACATTTGATTTGCAGAAAATCCATACTCACTGAAGCTTTCATCTCCTGGCATTGGTTGAACAGAAAAAAAGCCTTTATCTAAAAATACATCCTCCAATGGAGTGATTTCTATTGTTTTTGTTATGGTTTGGTTACCCCAACGATCTTCAACGTAAATAATAAAAGTAGTTGGAATGGGGTCGTAGCCTCTAAAGCTATAGGAGCTATTTGCCTGGCTTGTATAAAAAGATTCTTTAAATACCTGATTTCCTTCCAGGTCTATAATAGACATATTTAACGAAACCTCAGCTCTGGTGGGATTTAGGTAAGATATATTAATTCCCCCAAAATCTTGAGCGCCTTCAATCGATTCCAATATAGCATGTATAGGAGCTTCTAAAGGAGAAATTGTGGTGGTAACTGCAACTGATTCATTATCACTTGTATCTATAGCTGTAACGTCCACGTTAAAGTCTCCAGTCTGTCCAAAACCAATGATGCTTAATGTATCTATTACCGAAGAAACTATTACTTGTTTTGAAATGCCATTTTCGTCACTGTAAGCACCTCTTATGTATAGCAAGTCTTGGTTTGTTGGTGGTGTAAATTTTATAACTGCCCCGCCAGGTCTGTTTTCAACAGAATTAATTTTGACAGCATCAGGTGGGGTTTGGTCAGATCCGTAAGCACTTCGCTCCTCTTCTGTACACCCAAAAATTAAGAGTATACATATTAGTGAATACACTATATGAATGTTTATTTTTACCATTTCCTGTTTAATAGGGTTTCTTCTTTTTACCATCCTGGATTCTGAATTAAGTTAGGGTTTCTTAGCAACTCTGTTTGACTAATAGGCCACAAATAGTCTTTCGTTAGGTAATTTCTATAAAATATATTTTCAACTTGATAAAATCCTTCGACGTCTGGCTTAAATATATTCCAACCTCTGATAGGCTTGCTAAAATATTCATCGGCAAGTTTCCATCGTCTTAGGTCCCAATAACGATGACCTTCAAGCGCTAGTTCAATCATTCTTTCTTGATGAATTATAGCTCTCATACCCTCTTTTGTTCCTGGTTTACTGGGGTTTGAAGAATGCATTTTCCAGCTACTTACTAGGTCTCCGCCTTGATCCAACCCAGCTCTGTTTCTAACTCTTTGAATGTATTCATAAACATCAGCATCTGGAACTGCCTTGGTTTCATTGGAAGCTTCGGCATACATTAAATATAAATCTGAAAGTCTTATAATAGGAAACGAATATCCTTGTATGGTGGAGCCTTCTAGTGAGATTATATTTTCATAGTGCACTAGTTTTTTCGCGAAATACCCTGTAATTGAATAAATTTCAAATCCTTGTTTTCCAGAGGGAGCTCCAGCTTTAGCATTTAAATGTGGAATATTATTTATGTTTTCAGTCTCTAATGAGAACCATTTACCACCATCAAATCCTAAAGTAGAATAAAATCGAGGTTCTCGATAGGTATGAAGTTTTGCTGTCGCGTAATCATTTTCTATATAAAACTCATGATAATTTTCATTATTAGTATCAAAAATGGGTGTTTGGACCACATCAAATCTATTTCCATATTCCCAAGAAATGTCTTCATCAATTGGCACGCCATTTCGAGTATAGAAAGTTTCAACCATATTTAATGTAGGGGCATGAGACTTTTTGGTATAGCCAAATAATGCGGAGTGGTCTGCAGACCACCTAGGCTGGCACCATTGTTGAAGCTCTCCTGTCCAGTCAGCTGAAAAAGCCCATATTATTTCAGAATTAAACGGTTCAGTAATCGCTGTTCTGAGACTTAATTCTTGTGTTATTTGGTCATTAACACCTCCATTTATAGGAAGCTGCTGATTAAATTGATGTAAGAAATGCCCATTAGCTTCGGCGCTTTCAATAGCCTCTAACACCGCTTCTTTTGCCAATACCCACTTTTGTGGGTCATAGGTTCGGTTGACTAAACTATTTCCTTGGTTATCAACGAGACTACTAAAGTCTGAATTTCCATTAAAAATAGGACTGGCGCTAAGCATTAAAATCTTAGCCTTTAGCGCTTTTGCTATTGGCATGGTTATTCGCCCCTTTTCTGTGTAGACATAATTAATTAAGCCTGGTAAATTCTCTGCTTCTATAACTTCATCAAGCAGCTCTGTTAGATAGCCAATAATATCGTCAATAGAGGCTCTGTATACATTCGTTTCTGAAGCGGTTGCACCGACAGGAATATTTGTTCTTACAATTGGAATAGGACCATACATCTGCATGAGCCAAAAATGATAAAATGCTTTGAGAACTTTAACTTCATCAAGCCAGCGAAGCCTTTCTTCCTCTTCAAGCCCTGGGACCGCAACTAAATTTTCTAAAAATATATTACAATCTCTTAAGGCAACAAAAAGACTGTGCGGTGCGCCTCTTCCACCTTCCCAATAATTCAAGTAAGGACTGGAGGAATTTTGCATTCCTTTTGCCACTCGAAAACTAGTTTCGTTGTTCATGTAGAAATCATTTTCAGCGTAATACCAAACTTCATCCCCTGCTAGCATTGAGAAATTCTGTTCAACATGCGCATGTTCAGGAATATAAGTGTAGCAGGTTGAAAGAAAATTTAATGCCGTGGATCGTGTATTAAAAGCTAAATCTATAGTCGCAATATTGTCTGGTACAACATCAAGATAATCATTTTCACATGAGGTGAAAATTAAAATGAAAAGTATAAATGTTTTTTTCAAGTTACGTTTTTAAAAATTTAAATTAATACCAATATTAGCACTTTGCTGTATTGGATACCCTAGTCCGTTACCGCCCATTTCTACATCCCATAATTTAAACTTACTAAAGGTTAGTAAGTTTGTGCCTGTAATATAAATCCTTGCAGATGATAAGTTAACTTTTGAAGCTAGCTTATTAGGGACTGAATAGCCAAACTCAATAGATTTAAGCCTCAAGAAGGAGCCGTCCCGAAGCCACCAGGTACTGTTGCGATTATTATTGTCTATTAGTTGATCGGAAAGTCGAGGCCATGCGGCATAAAGGTTTCTGTCGTTTTCAGACCAATGGTCGTTTGCCCAGGCATTCAGGAGGGCATTATTTCCAATAGCGCTTCCACTTGTATCGATAAAAGGAGACGTATTAAACGCATCTATAAAAAATGAAGAGTTTAGAGACCCTTGAAAAAAGAAGGATAAATCAAAGCTTTTGTATTTACTAGAAATTCCAAATCCGTAAATTATTTCAGGAGTTGTTGGGAAGCCAATCGGAACTTCATCATTGATATCTATAAGACCATCGTTATTTATATCTTTGTATTTGATATCTCCTGCCATATAGTCTCCAAAAGTTTGCACTGGAGAATTTGCAATATCAGCCTCGTCTATAAACAAACGCTCTGCTATGTAACCAAAAGGTTGAGATAAATTTAATCCAATCCTTGAGCGCCAAGGCAAGCCTGCATTTGTATAATCTAATTCTTCATAAACTTCAAATTTACTTGTTGCAAATGAAAAGTTCGCTCTAGCAGATACAAAAAGGTCATCACTAAAATTGTCTTTATAGTCTAAAGTGACCTCAAATCCACTTGATGAGGCCTCTCCAACATTTGCTCTAAGAGGTGCTTGAAGCCCCATTGATGCAGGTATTTGCGCTCGATCCATTAAAATATTAGAACGGTATTCTGTGAAATAATCTGCTTGAATATCAATAACTCCAAATAAGCCTAGTTCAAGTCCAACGTTTAACATCCTCGCTTTTTCCCAAGTAATTTGGTCATTTGCATAACGATCAATGCTGACGCCATTAATATAAGTACCGAATTCTTGCCCAAAATTAGAACCCAAGCCTCCGTTATTTAGATTTACTTGAGAAATATAAAAAAAACGATCATTGGCACTTCCAATTTGATCATTCCCAACAAGTCCATATGTGCCTTTGAATTTTAACTTTGTAATAGCATTAGAAATCGGCTCCATGAATTTTTCTTTCGACACATACCATCCAAGTCCTAATGAAGGAAAAAATCCGAACCGTTCTGACTTAGAAAATCTTTCTGAACCATTATATCCAAAATTAAACTCAGAAAAATATTTATCATCAAATGCATAAGTGAACCTTCCTGAGAGCCCTATATTTCTGTAAGGTAATGAGCTTTGAAGGTTTCCTGCGTTGGCATATTTAAGTTCTCTTAGGATCCCTATTAACATTCCTGAAAGTTTGTGTTTTTCATTCAGCGTTTTTTTATAGTTTATTGAGCCCTCAAAATAAGATGAATTCGTTATGATTTTAGTACCTTCACTATACTCTAAATATTCAGTTCCTTGATTTGGATTTAAAGCTAATAAAGTATACTGATCGCTTTGAAAATCATAATTTCCAAGCGTGTAGTAAAATGGATTGTAACGTCTTTCTAAGTTGTAAAACGAATAGCGTGATGTATTTGCTAATAATCTGAGGCTCAACCCCTCTGTTAAAAAGTCTAAGTTTTGCTTAATTTCAACGGTTGCTAAAAAATTATTATAACTCTCATCTTTATAGCCTCTCATTAAGTCTGCATAAGGGTTTAAGTATCCTCCAAACTGACCTGCGTTTCCAAAAAGCACATGAGAAGAGTTTTGAAACTGTGCATCTGGCTCATAAAATTTGGGGTATAGTACAGGATTTGCTTGCATTGCCTTTCTATATATTGCTTGTCCACCATCAATTGGCCCTATATAATCATCAAAATTCCCGTTAAATCTGAGAGCTACTTCTGTGGTTGGGGTTAGGTTTACATTAATGTTAGACCTCAACGAAATACGCTTAAAATTAATGTTGTTGTTAAAATTATTTCGAGGGTCCACCTTTAAGTTCCCGTTATCTGAATTTACGGTAGCTGCTATGTAATATTTAGCAATTTTACCTCCACCACTTATATTAAAGTTAAACCTACTGTTTAGCGTATAATCTTCAAGTAATTCATCAAACCAATCTACAGTGGGATAGGCCATTTTATTTCTATTGGGATCTTTAGATATTAATATTTTTTCTAAGGAATATATTCTACCTCCTAGAGCATTTCTAGTGACTAAAGCTTCGTTATGTAATGTCATATATGTTATTGGGTCCGCTATTTCAAGAGATCGTGTTGGTGTTGAGTACGATTTCTCATAACGTACATTAACTTTAACTATGCCTTCCTTTCCAACTTTTGTTGTTACCAAAATAACTCCATTTGCCCCCCTCGCTCCATATAAGGATGTGGCGGTTGCATCTTTCATTATAGAAAAACTAGCAATGTCATCAGGTTGTAACCGAGCTAAATCTGTCGAAGTTGTTTCAATACCGTCAATAAGAATTAATGGAGACCTTGCATATCCAAAGGTACTCACACCTCTAATAAAAAATTCAGCGTTATCTCTCCCAGGCTCACCACTCCTTTGATAAGATATAACTCCAGCTACTCGTCCTGCTAAGGCGGTTGTTAAATTACTTGAAGAGGTTTGAAGTTCTGTAGGGTCGATCGTTGTTACAGCTGCAATAACACTCGATTTTTTTTGTTTTCCGTAAGCAACTAAAGTAACTTCATCTAGTGAGTAAAGATTTTCCTTTAATATGATGTTTAAATTGGTTTTGGTATTTATAACTATTTCCTGAGTCTCATAACCTACATAACTAAATATCAAAACTGAGTTAGACTTAACGTTGATGGAAAAATTACCATCAAAGTCTGAGAAAACTCCATTTTTTGGATTAGTTTTTTCTAAAATATTGACACCAGGTATGGGAGTATTATTAACATCACTAACATTTCCCGTAATTAATTGATTTTGTTGAGCTGTTATACTTGATATCATAAATAAAAAAGCACCAATAAATAATTTTTTTAACAAAATGATTGCGGATTTAGTTATCATTATAGGGTTGTCTACTTGTTACTTGGTTAAATAAGTTCAATGCTACTTTGTAAATATAATTAAAATAAGGAGTTGTTTTGTGTGGAGTTTGTAATAAATTTCTTAAAAAATTAAGAATTAATTAAATGTTTAAGAAATTAATTAATTATTAATCGGAATTTAATCGAGCTTTTAATTTAAGTCTTTTATATTTATGTTTTAAAATAAAATGTTTTGTGTATTAAATTTGTTGAGTCTTAATCTTTAATCTTTTAAGATTTTACTTCAAGTCTATTTATATCTTAAATTTCTTTTAAAAAAACATATAATTTGTGAGGGTCACAAGTGTTTAACTAAAACTAAACCATATGAAAAAAAGTACACTTCAAAGAAAACAAAAGATTATTAAAAAAATTTTAATCCTCTTAATAATTGTTTTTGTTTCTAACCTAAAGGCGCAAACTACCATTCTAACTATTGGTTCTTCTGGCGCTTTGACTATTAATAGTGGAGGAACTCTTAATGTCTCCGGATTGAAATTAAAACCAAGTACGGACTATACTATTAATGAGATACAAGTATCAAAAGAGTTGACAGCAGTATCATTAAGTGATACAGAATCTATGGGGAAAGTTTACACCTTGGATGCTGACATCGAAAACTTTACAGGTTCCATTACCTACAACTATGATGACAGTGAAATGAACGATCTGACGCATGATGCATCAATATACATCTATGATTCGTCAAGTTCTTCGTGGTCCGAGTATTCGGATACTGATTCTGCGGAATTTACAGTGACCAGTGTTTTTACGGATCCACTTCAAATAAATCAGGTCACAGTGGGTGCTACCAATAGTTTATCTCTTGATGACGCAATGGCAAAAGGAATTAAAATTTATCCAAATCCATCTTCTTCAGTCATTAAAGTAGACTACTCGGGAGATTTACAATTAACCTTATTTAATCTTTTAGGACAAAAATTATTGAGTTCTAGTTCCAAAACAATTAACATTTCAAACTTAGACAAAGGGACTTACATCCTAAGTGCTAAATATTCAAACAATACTATTAATAACTTCAAAATAATCAAAAGATGAAAAAATACATTCAATTAACTTTAATACTTGCTATCACATTTACATGTAATTATACGTTCTCTCAAGCTCAAGATCAAGATAAAAAACCTGCACTTGTTTTTGTAGAGGATGGTTCTGGAACTCCTGCTTCTGGTAGAATTTATACATCTTCAGTAAGAGGCGCTTCTCGTAATGGAAACGGAAACTCTAATGATGCCTTTGGAAACATTGGAGACTGGAGTGTTGACCTGATAATCTCAGAAAAGTCTCCAAGTCAAGCTGCAGGAGATTTCGGAAATTTCACAGAGTCTGGTCACCCGCTTTATAATTTAGGAGATGGTAATCAGTCTATGTTATCTACAGGCTTCGGCGCACTTGGTTGGGGATCTTTTGGAGCCAATGCTTACAACAGGTCTTCAGGGCTTGGTTCAGTAGCAATGGGTTTTAATACAATAGCAGGGCCGCAAGACAGTCAAGCTGGTGGAATTGATGGTGGGAATGTAGGTCAATTCTCTGCGGGTTACGCATCTAGAGCAATTGGAAATGTATCTACAGCCACAGGCCTTAGAAATACTGCTTCTGGAGGCGCTTCTGTAGCTTTGGGTAATTATAACTATGCCACTGGCGATGCGACAATTGCTCTTGGAAAAGAGAACTGGGCAGAAGGAGCAAGTACAGTAGCGATTGGTTTTAAAAACCATGCTGCTGGTGCAGGTTCTTCAGCATTAGGGCAAGAAAATATAGCTTGGGGAACCACAAATTTTGTGTCTGGATATCAAAATGTAGCAGGGGATACAAATGCTGCAGTTGGATCCGGTGGGAGTGCTACTGCGATGGGAAAATATAATACAGCTTCTGCGGATGCATCGATGGCTATAAACAGGGGTACAACTGCGACAAATCAAGCAGCGACTTCAATGGGCCTTGGAACTACAGCGGATAATTTGGGAATGTTAGCTATTGGAGTAAATAATGCTGCAGGTATTGGAGATACAACCACAGATCAGTATTACTATGCAAATGGTGAATATACTGGTGCACCTGCAGGCGTTGCATTTGTGATTGGAAACGGTGATATAGATACTAGTAACGGTTTGGCTGGAAGTAAACCTTCGAATGCATTTGTAGTGAACTTCGATGGATCAGCAACACTTTCAGGTGAATTAACAATTAACTCGGACGCAAGATTAAAATCTAATATTATTTCTTTAGGAAGTACGCTTGCTAAATTACTAATGATTGATGGAAAAAGCTATACGATGAAGACGAACGAAACTAAGCCTAAAATAGGACTGCTAGCGCAAGATGTTCAAAAAGCATTTCCAGAGTTAGTAAAAACAACCAATAACAGCGATCAAACATTGTCTGTAAATTATCAAGGGCTGATACCTGTGTTAATTAACGCAATTAAGGAACAACAAAAACAAATTGATGAGCTAAAAAAGCGTATAAGATAAAACCAACTATATATTAATTAACTTCCAACCCTGCTTAAATTTTAGCAGGGTTGTCATTTTAACCAATAGATCAGTCCATAATGAAGAAAATAATATCATTACTTATTTATTTCTCTATTTATAATATAAGCGCACAAATTACGTTCAATACGATGCCATCAGACAAACAGCTAGTTGCTAGAGACCTTCAAACGAATTTAGGTATAGTGTCAATTAATGGAGAAGTAAACTTAGGAGATAATTACAACCTTGAGTATGACTCCTGGGGCTCCGGAGAACCAAATAACGCTCCAGCTCCAGAAGATGCTGCAGAAATCATAAATTCTTCAGGAGAATGGAATGACGCAAACGCATCTGAGACAAGATCCTCTTATGTTGAATTCAACGGAATTATAAACTCCTTATCTAATTTTATTTATTTGGGACAATATAATGGGCACTCCTATTTTAAAAATCCGTCTCAATTAAACTGGGAAGAAGCTAAACTAGCAGCGGAAAATGCTGGAGGTTATTTATCATCACATCACACAGCGGAGGAAAATTCAGCAGTAGCAGCTTTTGATTATTTTAGAGGTTGGATTGGACTTTACCATGACACCAGTGCTAGTAATTACAGCGAGCCATCTCTGGGTTGGAAATGGGTTGAACCTATTGCATATAACAACAATCCATTTACATCGATTAACGTTGAGTTACTAAGAAATGGCACCCTTCAGCAAACCTACTCCCAAAGTTTAAGTTATGAAAATCAAATAGCCCCCTTTTCGTTTGATATTAGTATTGCTGCAGAACTTGCAAAATACCGCATAAAAATATATACAGTGTACAATGGCTCGGAAGAACTAGTCAAGGATGTTGACGACATTGTTGCAGGTGATGTTTTTGTGATTCAAGGACAGTCCAATGCGGCGGCGGTTATGTATAATGGAAGTGCGAGTGGTTATCAAAGTGATTATATAAGAGTTTATTCAGGGGGGAATATCAGCTCTTCAGGATTATTGTCTAACGATTCATGGTACTATGGTCAAGGGGATGGAAATGAAAACTCAAGTGGAAATACAGGGCAATGGGGTTTGGCTTTAGCAAAGAAATTAGTAGATGAGTTCAATATTCCGATTGCCATTTTTAATGGTGCGCATGGAGGTCAACCTATAAGCTTTTTTCAAGCGCCAACGGATTACAGCTCATCCACAAATTCAAACTATGGAAGACTTTACTACAGATTAACAAAAAACGGACTCAAAAATGCAGTCCGTGGTATTTTATGGTCTCAAGGTGAAGCTGATTCTTTTACGAATGGCTTGTCTACAGATCAATATAAAAATGCTTTCATAAACCTTAAAGATGCTTGGTACTCCGATTTCACAAACTTAAGTAACGTGTATATCTTTCAAACTAGAGATTGTAATTGTGGTACAAGTTCTAGTGGTCGACTTTTGATCAAAGAAGCCCAAAGACTTTTAGCGCTAGAAAATGAAGACATCTTTATCATGCCTACCGCTGGTATTACATCGCATTCAGATTACTGTCACTTTCCTTTTGTAAAAGGATATGAAAGTTTTGCAAACAGAATATATAAGCCCCTCACAAGAGATCTTTATCAAAAAACTTATTCTGAAGAAATAGATGCACCAATGATTTTATCTGCAGCACTTACGAATCAACAAACCTTGGTCGTGGAAACCTCCTCGGCTGGTTTAATGACCAATACAACCAATACAAGTGAGCTTTTAAGTAAAGTTTCGAGCGATTTTGTTCTATCCAATGCCAACGGAGTTGGAGTCTCTTCTTTTGAAATTCAGGGAAGCTCTATCGTTTTTAATTTAAATGGTGATCCTGGCTCTAGTCCATCAATTTCATTTTTGGGACAATATGCAGGAATAGAAAATAATATAACAAACACAAATGGTTTGGAGTTAGTCTGTTTCAGTAATTTCCCAATTACAGGGGGAAGTGGTGATAATGGTGGAAGTATTTCTTCAGATAAAGATAAAAAATCTGCACTTGTTTTTGTAGAGGATGGTTCTGGAAATCCTGCTGCTGGTAGAGTTTATACATCTTCAGTAAGAGGCGCTTCTCGTAATGGAAACGGAAACTCTAATGCTGCCTTTGGAAACATTGGAGACTGGAGTGTTGACCTAATAATCTCAGAAAAGTCTCCAAGTCAAGCTGCAGGAGATTTCGGAAATTTCACAGAGTCTGGTCACCCGCTTTATAATTTAGGAGACGGTAATCAGTCTATGTTATCTACAGGCTTCGGCGCACTTGGTTGGGGATCTTTTGGAGCCAATGCTTACAACAGGTCTTCAGGGCTTGGTTCAGTAGCAATGGGTTTTAATACAATAGCAGGGCCGCAAGACAGTCAAGCTGGTGGAATTGATGGTGGGAATGTAGGTCAATTCTCTGCGGGTTACGCATCTAGAGCAATTGGAAATGTATCTACAGCCACAGGCCTTAGAAATACTGCTTCTGGAGGCGCTTCTGTAGCTTTGGGTAATTATAACTATGCCACTGGCGATGCGACAATTGCTCTTGGAAAAGAGAACTGGGCAGAAGGAGCAAGTACAGTAGCGATTGGTTTTAAAAACCATGCTGCTGGTGCAGGTTCTTCAGCATTAGGGCAAGAAAATATAGCTTGGGGAACCACAAATTTTGTGTCTGGATATCAAAATGTAGCAGGGGATACAAATGCTAATATAGGTACAGCTGGGAGTGCTACTGCAATGGGTACTAACACCACTGCTTCAGGAAGAAGCTCGTTTTCAGCTAATAAAAACACCACAGCTAGCAACCAGGCCTCGGCGGCATTTGGACTGTCAACAACTGCTGATAACTTTGGGATGTTAGCTATTGGAGTAAATAATGCTTCAGGGATTGGAGATACAACTATTGATCCCGATAATTATGGAGGTTATTTCTATGCTGATGGTGCGTATACAGGCACAACTGCAGGAGTTGCTTTTGTCATTGGAAACGGAGATTTAAACACTAGTAGCGGTTTGGCTGGTAATAACCCTTCGAATGCGTTTGTGGTTAACTACGATGGTTCAGCAACACTTTCAAGTGAATTAACAATTAACTCGGACGCAAGATTAAAATCTAATATTATTTCTTTAGGAAGTACGCTTACTAAATTACTAATGATTGATGGAAAGAGTTATACAATGAAATCAAACGAATCTAAGTCTAAAATAGGACTGCTCGCACAAGATGTTCAAAAAGCATTTCCAGAATTAGTAAAAACTACAAATAATAAAGACAAAATATTGTCTGTAAATTATCAAGGGCTGATTCCTGTACTCATAAATGCAATCAAGGAACAACAAAAGCAAATTAAAGAACTTAAAAAATTAATAGGGAATAATTAATCCTCTAGAAAATAACTTTTTTAAAAATTACAAATAGTTAATATCCATCATGAAGTTAATTACCTTTCTTTTATTATTTAATTTCATGAATTCACAAACGACTAAAATTCATAACACCACACACAAAAAGACCGCCCTATCTTATTCAAAATCAATTTCACACAAATCAACAGGTCTTAAAGCACACAGAGATCTTCTCATTTCAATAATTTTACATTCTAAATGGAGTGATTTTAATTCAATTAAAGAAATGTCCAATAATGAATTAAAAGAGTTTTTAAACACAGAGCTTAGTAAACGAACAAACGAAACCGATTATGATCTGAACAGCAAAACGAACCTTGAGTTATCTTCTTTTTGTTTGCTATATACCTTTTTTATAACAGCAGCCATTAGAACTGAAAGTGAACTAAAAAATATGTCTTTTTTAGAACTAAGAAACAGCTTGATTATTGAAAATACAAAAAATTTAGAACTAAATATATCTACCCTTCAAACTCTAAGTACAAAAAAACTTGTTCAGTTAGGCTACAGCTGGTACCTCCCAAAAACATATAAATCTTTAATCAATTTTGATGTTCTTGGAAATTCAACAACACCTGTACGTTATAAGTTTAAATTAAAAGATGACTTAGAAAGACCAATGAACGTAATAAAAATTGTTAAAACTAATGAGGATGTGCTTAATAGTTTCCTCTATTTAGGGGTTTATCATGTTACAATTTCTAAAGACAATTTCAATTTACAATTGGCTGGATCCAACGATTTATTTAATTGGAGCTTTATTACTGAAATTGATCAAAATGCTCACCAAGGAGATATCGTTAAATGGAATGACGGATACCTTATAGCATACGAAGAAGATAAAATTCAAGGCGCTAATAATATTGCTTTAAAATATTATGCAAATTATGATCACTTAATATCTAATCATAGTACATTTGAAAAACACTTAAAAACTTCAATACATAGTTTTGGAGTTGAAGGAACCCCTGATATTAGACATTTTACTGGAAAAAATCCTGCTAATGGAAGCATCCTAATTGGATTTCATTATCATAACGGTACTATCGATAAAATAGCTATGGGTGTCTTACAGAATGGTAATAATTGGACAACATGGAAAGATTCGTTAGCTGAAAGTAATTTAAGAGATATGAATTTTAAAGGAAATATCGGAAGTCGAAAAGGATTTAAGTATCGTGGTAAATCGTTGACATTACAAGAAGCCAGATTTGTTAAAAATGATTGGAGTTCTTGGAAAATAATGTTAGGTCTTAATGGGTATTATTCTGAAGTTCTAATTTCTACTCCGAAAAAATCTACATCTTTTGCGAATCCATCTATAATTGAAATTGAAAATAACAAATACGTTATTTCGCTATTTGTTCCTACTGAGGGGAACCATTACAGCGAAAATAATGGTGGAGTCATCTTTTTAAAAAATTAAATTACATGAACAAATTTAAACTATTATACATATTCTGCCTAGTATTGACTATGAACTATGCTACCGCACAAAAATGCAGTTTGGATACGCGCTATACCGACACAGACTATTTTTCAAAATCCCAAATAGATTCACTTAAAAATGTTACCTATGGTGAAGCTCTTAATTATATGGGGAATTTACAAGATTTGAAAATGGATGTATATTTTCCAAATACTGACATTGACACTCAAGAGAAGCGTCCTTTAATACTTCTCATTCATGGCGGTGGTTTTACAGGAGGCACTAGAGAAAGTATGACCTATCACTCTAAAGAATTGTCCAAGAGAGGGTTTGTGGTAGCTACAATTAGCTATCGTCTTGGCTATAATCGTGAAGTTTTTGGGAGTGTTCAAAAAGCAGTTTATAGGGCCCAACAAGATGCCAGTTCAGCGCTCAGGTATTTTGCAAGTCAAAAAGAAAAACTTAAAATTGATATGTCATGGGTGTTTATTGGGGGATCCAGTGCAGGGGCAATAACGTCATTGTCCACAAGTTATGCAAGTCAAGAAGAATGGAATATAATAGCTCCTCAACTTGAGTCTGATTTAGGCCCTTTAGAATCTTCGGATAATCGTCAAAATGAAATATTTACTATTAAAGGAATTTATAATTTCATGGGAGCTATTCTACCCATTGTTTTTAATTCCGGAGACTTAATCCCTACCATTTCATTTCATGGTGATCTTGACGCCACAGTTCCCATCGGAAAAAGTATGATGACTGGTTTTGGATCTAGACCCATTCATAAGATGCTTATTGAGGCTGGAGTATGTAACGACTTAACAGTTGTCCCTAACGGCGGTCATGGCATATATAGATCTAAAAAAGACGTAGACTTTAGAATTAACCGTGTTGCTTGTTTTTTCAAAAGTTTAATTTGTGATACTTGTGTAGATTTTATGGCTGAGAAAAGTGTCCCATCAACTTGTACAAATTAGCTTAATGCAAATATTTAAAACTCATAAAAAAACGATACGATACTTATTCTTGAAAAGCAATCCTTGGTTTTAATACATAGCTTTGTCCGAATATAACTCTTCCTTTTGGGCGCAAAAATTTACACGTATTAGTACGTTTTTTGGAAGTAGAAAAAGAAAACCAAAAGCGATTGTCGTTTAATTTTCAATTGATTTCATCAAATCTTTTACAAAAAAAAGAGAATACATTCGTATTCTCTTTTTTAATCTAATGAACAATAACTATTATTTCATTTCAAAATCTTCCATAAATTTCGTTGTATAATTTCCTGATACATAATCTGGATGATCCATTAATTGTCTGTGAAATGGGATGGTTGTTTTAATTCCTTCTATCACAAATTCATCTAAAGCACGTTTCATTTTGTTAATTGCTTCTTCCCTACTTTGAGCTGTTGTAATTAACTTCGCGATCATGGAGTCATAATTGGGCGGAATCATATAACCTGCATATACATGGGTGTCAATTCGAACTCCATGACCTCCTGGAGCATGAAAAGTAGTTATTTTACCTGGAGCGGGTCTGAAATTATTCAAAGGATCTTCTGCATTGATTCTACATTCTATAGAATGCATTTGAGGAAAATAATTTTTTCCAGAAATTGGCACTCCTGCTGCAACTAAAATTTGCTCTCTAATTAAGTCATAATTAACGACTTCTTCTGTAATTGGGTGCTCTACTTGAATACGTGTATTCATTTCCATAAAGTAGAAATTTCGATGCTTATCTACCAAAAACTCAACAGTCCCTGCTCCTTCATATTTGATAAATTCAGAAGCTTTTACTGCGGCATCTCCCATTTTTTTTCTTAAATCATCCGTCATAAAAGGTGAAGGAGTTTCTTCTGTTAACTTCTGGTGACGACGTTGAACAGAACAATCTCTTTCAGATAAATGACATGCTTTACCAAAAGAATCTCCAACAATTTGAATTTCTATATGTCTTGGCTCTTCGATAAGCTTTTCCATATACATATCATTATTTCCAAAGGCTGCTTTCGACTCTTGTCTTGCAGAATCCCAAGCTTCTTTTAAATCTTCTTTTTTCCAAACGGCACGCATTCCTTTACCTCCACCTCCAGCAGATGCTTTCAACATCACAGGGTAACCCGTTTCATTGGCTACTTTAATACAATCTTCAAAATCGATGATAACACCTTCACTTCCTGGAACACAAGGAACTCCCGCTGCTATCATGGTAGATTTTGCATTCGCCTTGTCTCCCATTTGGTCAATCATTTCGGCAGTAGCTCCAATAAACTTGATGTGATGTTCTTCACACAATTTAGAAAATTTGGCATTTTCAGATAAAAAACCATATCCTGGGTGAATTGCATCTGCATTTGTAATCTCTGCGGCTGCAATGATGTTAGACATTTTTAAATAGGAATCTGAGCTAGGAGCTGGACCAATACAAACTGCTTCATCTGCAAATCTTACATGCAAACTTTCTTCGTCTGCAGTAGAATAAACTGCAACCGTTTTTATACCCATTTCTCTACAGGTTCTAATAACACGAAGTGCTATTTCACCTCTATTGGCAATTAATATTTTTTTAAACATCTTTATTTTTATTAAATTAGTTAGTTAGCTAATTGGCAACATATAAATAAGAAAAATTTATAGATTGCTAATTAAACTAAGATGGATCTACTAAAAACAAAGGTTGATCAAATTCAACAGGAGAAGAATCGTCTACTAAAACTTTGACAATTTTTCCTGAAATTTCAGATTCAATCTCATTAAATAATTTCATAGCCTCAATAACACACACAGTATCTCCAACAGAAATCTCTGTACCTACTTCTACAAAGTTAGGTTTATCAGGAGAAGGTTTTCTGTAAAATGTTCCAATAATTGGAGATTTAACAGTAACATATTTAGCATCATCACTCTCAGCTACAGGAGCAGCTACTTCTGAAGCAACTGGTTGCGCCGCTATAGGTGCAACAACTTGTGGCATTGCTCCCATTGGGGCAGTTTGTAAAATAGTTGTTTCTGTTTTACCAGCACCAGTTCTGATCGTAATTTTCACATCTTGCATTTCTAACTTTACCTCGCTAGCGCCAGATTTAGCTACAAATTTGATAAGATTTTGAATTTCTTTAATATCCATACTTCTTATTGTTTAATTATTTTACTTGTGTATTATATGCCCATTTTACGTATGCAGCTCCCCATGTGAAACCTCCACCAAATGCAGCAAAAATTATATTATCTCCTTTTTTTAATTGTTGTTCATAATCTGCTAGTAAAAGAGGCAAAGTTGCTGATGTGGTATTTCCATACTTTTGAATATTCATCATTACTTTTTTTGAACCAACACCAACTCTTTTCGCAGTTGCCTCAATAATTCTTTTATTTGCTTGATGTGGAGCCAACCATTGAATATCTTCTTCTTTAAGTTGATTTCTAGTCAGCATTTTTTCTGCAACATCTGCCATATTAGAAACGGCATATTTAAAAACAGTTTTTCCTTCTTGATAGATAAAATGTTTTTTCTCTTCTACTGTTTTAATCGTTGGTGGCATAATAGATCCTCCTGCTTCTATTCTAAGAAAATCACGTCCAATTCCATCACTTCTCAAATACTCATCTTGTATTCCCAAACCTTCGTTATTAGGCTCAAATAATGCTGCACCGGCTCCATCTCCAAAAATAATACATGTAGCTCTATCTTTATAATCTATGATTGAAGACATTTTATCTGCGCCAATCAATAAGACTTTTTTATATCTTCCAGACTCAATGTAGCTCGCTGCATTAGACATTCCATATAAGAAACTTGAACAAGCTGCTTGAAGATCGTAACCAAAAGCATTTATAGATCCAATTTCCGAAGCCACATATGCGGCTGTTGAAGCAACAGGTAAATCTGGAGTTGCTGTGGCTACAATTACAAGGTCTATTTCAGCTGGATTCGTATTTGATTTTTGTAATAAATCCTCAGCTGCTTTTATTGCCATGTATGAGGTTCCTAAGCCTTCTTCTTTTAAAACTCTTCGTTCTTTAATACCCGTTCTGGTGGTAATCCACTCATCATTTGTATCGACCATCGTTTCTAACTCTTTATTGGTTAGAACGTACTCTGGAACATATTTTCCAACAGCAGTAATTGCTGCAGTAATTTTAATCATAATTTTAGTTATTTTCTATATAATTACGAACGTCAAAAGTAGTGAAATTAATTTCACTTTTTTAAGTAAAAAACATCAAAAAAGATAATTTTCACCTAAAAAACATAAAAAAACCCTCAATTACGAGGGTTTTTCTATGACTTTTAAAGTTTTTTTATGCTTCTGCTACGGCAGATTCTAAGACTACCTGTCCTCTGTAATATAATTTACCTTCGTGCCAGTGAGCTCTGTGATATAAGTGTGCTTCCCCGGTTGTAGGATCAGTAGCTATTTGTTGAGAAGCTGCTTTATAATGCGTTCTCCTCTTATCTCTTCTAGTTTTAGATATTTTTCTTTTAGGATGTGCCATCTTATGTCTTTTTTTCTGTTATTAAATTCTTTAATTTATCCCACCTTGGGTCTGTTTGTTCAACAGTTTTTACTTCTTTTATTTCTAATTCTTTCAACTTGTCTAATGCTACAGAATTCATAGTTCCATCTAGAACTTTTGGATGAACTCTTTTATTAGGAACAAATAATACTATGAGTTCGTATATAAATTGAGCAACATTAAACTCATAAGCTTCATGAGGTACTATTAAAATATCTTCATGATCATCATTAAATTTTGGTCCAAATTTAACAACCAAAGGCAATTCAGATTGAATCTTTTGATCATACAACTCACTGGTAAGGTCACAGGGAACTACCACAGAGCCATTGGCTTTAAAAGTAAGCTCAAAAAATGTGCTTTTCTTTATAAAATCTAACGATATTTTAATTGATGAACTTTCAAATTCATCATAATTAAAAGCTTCAAAGAACGTATTATCAATTTCATATTCAAATAAATGACTTCCTTCTTTTAATCCTACAAACTGTATGTTGAATTTTTTTAAGTCTTTCATTACGAAACATCCATTGAGCGTGCAAAGATATAAAAAATTATTATTCTACAATCTAATAAGATAAAAGTTTTTTACTTGGTTTGTAGTGGATTTATTGAGAGTTCTTTGTACTCTTTTCTTGTTTTAAAAACGTGTATTGCTGTAAACAATGCTTCTTTAAAAGAAGAAGGGTTTGCGCTGTTTTTTCCGGCTATATCAAATCCAGTTCCATGATCTGGTGAAGTTCTAATTTCACTTAATCCTGCGGTGTAGTTTACTCCTTTTCCAAATGACAACGCCTTAAAAGGAGCCAATCCTTGATCGTGATAGGTTGCTAAAACACCGTCAAATTGTCTATAAGTTTCCGACCCAAAGAACCCATCTGCTGCATAAGGTCCAAAAACCAATTTACCAGAAGCTTTTATCTCTTCAATTGTTGGTTTTATAATTTCATCATCTTCTTTTCCGATAACCCCTTTATCCCCACAATGAGGATTCAAGGCCAAAACTGCAATTTTTGGTTTGTTGATGCCAAAATCTTCTAGAAGAGATGTATGCAGCGTTGCTACTTTTTCTTTGATTAGAGAAGGCGTAATCGTTTCTGCTACTTTAGAAATTGGAATATGACCAGTAATGAGCCCTATTTTTAAATTATCTGTCATTAAAATCATTAAACTTTCTCCCTCAAGTTTTTCCTCTAAATATTCTGTATGTCCTGGAAAATTAAAACCCTCTGATTGAATTGTTTCTTTGTTAATTGGTGCTGTTAATAAAACATCTATTTTTTTGTTTTTTAAATAATCTACAGCAATTCTGAGAGATTTTGCTGCATAGTCTCCAGATTCTTTCGAGGCCTTACCCAAGGTTATAGAAACATCTTCTTTCCAAATGTTTAATACATTAATTTTCGTGTGTTGTATTTGACTTAAGGAAGTAATTCCATGAATGGGTATTTCTAGATTCAACGCTTTCTTATGATAAGAAATAGCTTTTGTGCTCCCAAAAATAAGCGGCGTACAAAAATCTAGCATTCTGTTATCTTGGAATGTTTTAAGAATTACCTCTACTCCTATTCCATTTAAATCCCCTATTGAAATACCAACTATAATTTTATCAGATTTATCCATAGTAACTATCGTATTATCCTTATTTTTGAACTTTACAAAAGTAACTAAATTTTAGAGATATGTTTACCGGAATTATAGAAACACTTGGCACTATTAAAAAGATCGTTAAAGATCAAGACAATATTCATCTAACTATAAAAAGTGAATTCACCCACGAATTAAAAATAGATCAAAGTGTTGCGCACAATGGCGTTTGTCTGACCGTTATAAACATTGAAAATAACGAATATACAGTTACAGCCATAAAAGAGACGCTGGACAAAACTACTATTGGTCACTTATCTGAATCAAGTTTTGTAAACCTTGAAAGAGGCATGAAATTAGGAGACAGACTCGATGGACATATTGTTCAAGGACACGTAGACCAAACAGCAACGTGTATCAAAGTAAAGAAAGAAAATGGAAGTACTATTTTCACCTTTAGCTACGACCCTTTGAATAATAACATCACCATAGAGAAAGGATCCATCACCGTAAATGGGGTAAGCTTAACGGTCGTGAATTCTAAAGAAAATCAATTTAGCGTCGCTATTATACCCTACACAATAGAAAATACAACCTTTAAATATCTTCGTAAAGGAGACCTCGTAAATATAGAATTTGATGTGATCGGAAAATATGTTAGCAGACTAACTAACGCTTAAGTTTGCTTATTCCAAATAAAACAGCTACAATTGATAAAAATAGTAAACCTCCATCTATAGGTAAATTTGGTAGATTTGGTGGGGGTGGAACTCCTGGTTGTACTTGTGCAACGCTTACTGCTACTAAAAGAATGAAGAAGATGCTGAATATGTATTTTTTATTTTTCATTCCTCGCCGGTTATTAATGAAAATAGTATTTTTTACTGATTATAATTTTAAAAATATAAAGTGGTCCCACTTGGGCTCGAACCAAGGACCCTCTGATTATGAGTCAGATGCTCTAACCAACTGAGCTATGGGACCAATCCTAGCGACAAATGTACTATTTTTTTTAATATAACACATCTATTTTAAAAAAAATGATTAGACATTTCTATCCATTAAAGATAAAAGCTTTCTGTGTGTATTTTTGAATTTGCTCTTTGATCAAGATCGGAATATCATTTTGCTCAAAAATTCGAAGAACTTCTGTTATTTTGTAGGAATTATCCGCTAACTTTTGATTATAATAAAACTCCAACTTACTCCTATCTTGTTCATTTGCAACTTCTAATGATTTTAAATAAAGAAAAGTCTTTTTATTCTCCATAATATCTCCTCCAACTTGTTTTCCAAAAGTTTCTGGATTCCCAAAAGCGTCTAAGTAATCGTCTTGAAGTTGAAAAGCCAATCCCAAGTTTAATCCAAATTCATAGATTAAATTTGCGTTTGTTTCAGAAGTGTTGGAAACCAACGCACCCATCTTGAGGGCTGCTGCAACCAAAACAGATGTTTTTAAGCGAATCATATTGATATACTCCTCAATAGTTACATCACTTCTAGTTTCAAAATCAACATCTAGTTGTTGACCATCACAAACTTCCAGAGCTGTTTTGCTAAATAGTTTTGCTAATTTCTGAAATACAATAGGTTCATAATTTTCAAAATATTGATATGCTAAAATTAACATGGCATCACCAGAAAGAATTCCTGTATTAAGATCCCATTTTTCATGAACAGTATCTTTGCCTCGCCTAAGCGGAGCATCATCCATAATATCGTCATGAATGAGGGTGAAATTATGAAAAACCTCTATCGCAAGGGCCGCTGGCATCGCCTTTTGGTATGCTCCTGAAAAGATATCTGCAGCCATCAAAGTTAAAACAGGTCGCATTCGCTTACCTCCTAATTTAATGATGTATTCTATAGGCTCGTATAAATTTACCGGCTCTTTGACCCATTTTGTTGATGCTAAGTATTCGATAAAATCTTTTTGATAATTTGAAATGTCCAAATCTATTTTTTTTTGTAAAAATAATGCAAAGAAGTTTGACTTCTAAATAGAAATGTTAAAAATATATTAAAACTTTGGAAACTTTAATTGTTTTTATAGTTTCCTTTCTTAAATTTGCACTGTATAATATGAAAAATAAAATTCTAGAAAAATCAAAGCATCTCTTTTTAAACTTTGGGTTTAAAAGCATCACAATGGATGAAATAGCGAGCAGCATGGGTGTTTCTAAGAAAACTATATACAAATACTTTCAAAACAAAACAGCGCTCGTGGATACGGTCACTCACGATATGTTTAACACAATTAGTTCTGGTATAAATGAAATTTGTGAATTAGGAATGAATCCTA
>Ga0209716_1000240_pt1 | contig 57053 bp, 47 predicted proteins | sample COGITO_mtgs_1205_FD_184811 | JGI IMG/M metagenome (GOLD analysis project Ga0209716, IMG submission 184811) | Pelagic marine microbial communities from North Sea - COGITO_mtgs_120531 (SPAdes) (version 2) | ecosystem: Environmental > Aquatic > Marine > Epipelagic ... | reverse complement strand
TCCGCCAGGAGCACTGCCGAGTAGCTACGTCGGGAAGGGATAAGCACTGAAAGCATATAAGTGCGAAACCCACCACAAGATGAGATTTCTTTTAAGGGTCGTAGGAGACGACTACGTTGATAGGTCACAGGTGTAAAGGCAGTAATGTCATAGCCGAGTGATACTAATTACCCGTAGGCCTATCGTGGCACTTTTTCTTTAAAAAATAGTAGCTATAAAATTTTAGTACTGAACTTTATTATTTGCGTCTTTTTGATGTGTCAACACATTAGGTAGTGTTTACTGAGCAAGTCGAAGTAAACAGTTACGACAAGTAAGGTGGTTCCGCCAGAGGCGGACAGGTGTCGCAAGTAGGGCACACACCAAACAATTAAGGTGGTTATAGCAGTAGGGCTCACCTCTTCCCATTCCGAACAGAGAAGTTAAGCCTACTAGCGCAGATGGTACTGCCACTGGTGGGAGAGTATGTCGCCGCCTTCTTCGAGACCCTTCAAGTTTTACTTGGAGGGTCTTTTTTTTTGGAAAACGTCTAGGTTACGAGTAGTTAGGTTTGGGGAGTATTTAAAAAATATTTGGAGTTAAAATAGAATCTATTCCTCTACAGATGCCGGTTCCATTTGGATCTCTGTCTTCTGATACATCATTTTAGCAATCGTAAGGGCAGCAGTAGTAATGATTTGATTCATGTTTTCTACTTCCATTTTTTCGGCTTCGTCTCCTGCTCTGTGGTAAAAATCAAAATTTTTAAAGTCAAATGAGGACAAGGTAAAAGCAGGGGTTTCCAGCTCTTGGAAAAAGGCGTAATTATCTGATCGCCTAAAGAGATTGAGTTCTTTAGCTTCTGAAAGAAATTGTACAAAATTTGGGGAAATGGTATTAATCACTTCCGGCATATTGGAATAGTTGTAGCCAGTCATATAGACTTGATTTGCTCCAGTGGTCAAAGTTTTCCCGATCATTTCAAAATTGATCATGTAGTCCGGTTTGATGTTTTCATCTTTAAAGCGTTGCGCCAAATGATAGGCACCTCTAAGGCCTTTTTCTTCATCAGCAAATAGAGCCAATACAATATTTTGATCCCATTCAAATTGTGCTAAAAACGATCCTACCTGTAGTACTGCCGTAGATCCGGTAGCATTGTCGTTAGCTCCGTTGTAAATTGTATCTCCTTCGGAACCTCGAATTCCCACATGGTCCAAATGGGCACCAATCAATATCGTTTTTTTCTGAGGGTCATACGTCCCAATTTGACCAACCAGGTTATAAGTTTTTACGCCTTTGGTACTCAAGGTGTCTTGATAGTCGGGATAAAAGGGAGTAATGTTGTTTGCTTGAAAATAGTCGGTGACAAATTCTGCGGCTTTAAAGTAGCCCCCACTTTGGGAATCCCGCCCCATCATACTGTCCGAGGCTAGGGTAAAAAGAATTTTTTGAGTCTCAGAAGGATTTATTTGATTTTGAACTTGTTCCAAAGTGAGTGTTTCAATCGGGTGGGTGGGGGTATTTTTACATCCCATAAAGAGAATGAGAAAGGAAAGAGAAGCTAATTTTTTCAACATTATCTTTTTTTTTGGTTTAAATATAAGATTGTATTTTTAGTTCATGAATAAAATTAGTTTGTTCTTTTTTTTACTAGTCTCTTTGGCATTTGGTCAAAAAGGGGAACGCTCACAACTCGTTCTACCTCCAAAACAAATTGTACAAATCAATTATCCTTTGTACCAAGGGTTTAATGTCAAAATTTGGAACAAGTCTAAATTTGATTTAGGTGTTTCGGCTCGAGAACAAAAAACAGACTCTTTAGTCAAAGGCTTTGGTTTGGATTCGGGAAGTTCAGCAGTCTTAGAAGTCAACAAAGGTCTGTACCTGCAATTTGAAAACGGCTATCTAGCCTCACTAAAAGTGGAATACACCTTACAAAAAGGAATGGAAGGGAAAAAGAAATCTACAAAATCCCTTACACAGCAACGGGCGTTTTATTTGGAAAACAATACAGCACAAAGCATTCCTTTGCGTATTCCTGGGGTGATGAATCCCAACCTGAGCCCCTTTTCACGGAGTGGGGTCGATTTACCCAACGGGCAAAAAATCTTTCTTGATCTCAATGGAAAACGAATCTTGATCTTTACTGTTACCGATTCCATTCCCCACGGAGCTCGCATCGATGTCGCAAATCTGATTAACAAAGCTTTAAACGAGCAATAGGAGCGCTACCAATCAAATAAATATTGAAATTTCACATATAGTTGACTGTTTTTGATTCCGTATCGGTTTCCTTCCTCAATTCTAGAATAGCCATTGGTCCCCTATATAGGAGATGTTAAACAGATTAGGATTCCATTTGAGTAAAGGTTGCAAGAAAAAACCTTGCCCAACTAATCTGAGGTTATCTTATTGCGATCGAATTCAAGTTTTATACAGCTACCAAATCCCCGGCTTTATTTTTTTGCGGCAGGGTAGAAGTTCCCATTAGGTAGGAGTCTACTTGGTGCGCCGCTTCTCGACCTTCTGAGATCGCCCACACGATGAGGGATTGTCCTCTACGGCAGTCTCCAGCGGTAAAAATTGATTTCTTATTGGTTTGGTAATCGTTTTCTCCTTTGATGTTTCCTCGTTCGTCAAAAGTAAGTCCAAACTGTTCGGGTAAGCTTTTTTCAGGCCCCGTAAATCCAAGAGCAAGCAAGGCCAAATCACAAGGCCATTCTTTTTCAGAATCCTCTTTTTCGATAAGCTGAGGACGCTCTCCAGGAATTTTCTTCCATTGGACTTCTACTGTTTTGAGTCCTTTAACGTGCCCTTTCTCGTCTCCAATAAATTCTTTGGTCAAGATACTCCACTCTCTGTGACTCCCTTCCTCATGAGACGAAGAAGTTTTCAGTTTAAAAGGCCAGTAGGGCCAAGGGTGTTCCTCTGTTCTGCTGTCTGCAGGTTTGGGTAGTATCTCAAAATTGGTAACACTTTTTGCCCCGTGGCGGTTGGAAGTTCCAATACAATCGGATCCAGTGTCTCCTCCTCCAATGACCACCACATTTCGGTCTTTGGCGAGGAATTTTGCATCCCGATCGTGTTGTCCATCCACTGCCTTGTTGTTGTGTGGGAGAAAATCCATCGCTTGCACAACGCCTTCCAAGTCTGCACCAGGAATGGGCATCTGACGCTTGATGGTTGCTCCGGTTGCGAGGACAACGGCATCGTATTCATTTTCTAAGGCTTCCGCAGTAATGGTTTTACCAATTTCTACATTGCATTGAAACTGAATGCCTTCTGCTTCCAATATTTCCAAACGTCGGTCGATGACCTTTTTTTCCATTTTAAAATCAGGAATACCATAGCGCAACAGTCCTCCGATTTTATTGTCACGTTCAAATACAGTAACGGTGTGTCCAGCCCGGTTCAACTGTTGTGCAGCAGCAAGACCTGCAGGGCCTGACCCAACGATGGCTACTGTTTTACCTGTTCTTGTTTCTGGAGGTTCAGGTTGAATCCAACCTTCATTAAACCCGCGCTCTACTATGTATTTTTCAATCAATTCAATAGATACAGGAGGGTTTACAATTCCCAATACACAAGCTTCTTCACAAGGAGCAGGGCACAGTCTTCCCGTAAATTCAGGGAAGTTGTTGGTGCTGTGCAAAATGGTCAGTGCACGTTCCCACTCGTTTTTATACACCGCATCGTTAAAGTCGGGAATGAGGTTACCCAAAGGACAGCCGCTGTGACAGAAAGGAACTCCGCAATCCATACATCGTGCTCCCTGTTCTTGCAACTCCTCAGTTTTGGGTGCTAGGGTAAATTCATTGTAATTTTTCACTCTTTTTTTAGGATCGATGACCGGTTCTTTCATTCGGTCATATTCCATAAAACCTTTAATTTTTCCCATAATTTAAACTGTTTTTTCAAGTTCTTGTTTGGCCAATAATTCTAGCGCACGTTTGTAGTCTGTTGGCATTACTTTTATAAAGTTTCTACTCGACTCTGGCCAATTTTTCAATATTGATCTTGCTTTCGGACTTTTTGTGTAGTCAACATGGTTTTGAAGCAATCCTTGAATGGTAGTTCGGTCGCTGTCTTGAAGATCTTCCAATTCTACCATTTCGAGGTTGAATTTCTTCTCGTCAAAAGTTCCATCCTCGCTGTGTAAATAGGCAATTCCACCACTCATTCCAGCAGCAAAATTTCTTCCGAAGTCACCAAGGATGACTGCAATTCCGCCGGTCATGTATTCACATCCGTGATCGCCAATTCCTTCGACCACAGCTTTTGCTCCAGAATTACGGACACAAAAACGTTCTCCTGCGATTCCATTGATGTACGCTTCTCCTTGGGTGGCACCATAGAGTGCTACATTTCCAACAATGATATTTTCATGAGGAATAAACGTAGATTTTTCAGGAACCTGGGCTACTAGTGTTGCCCCGGAGAGTCCCTTACCGAAATAATCATTAACGGTCCCTTCTACTTTCATGAAAAGGCCGTGGGTAGCAAAGCCTCCAAAGCTTTGTCCTGCTGTCCCTGTAAACTTTAAACTCAAGGTATGCTCTGGCAGACCCCCAGCTCCGTGAATTTTTGAAATTTCATTACTCAAAATAGCACCTACTGTACGGTTGGTATTTTTGATTCGATACTCCAAATGTTGTTTTTCTTTTCGATACAACGCGGGATGCGCCTGACTCAAAATATCAAAATCTAGTACGTTTTCCAACTGGTGATCTTGTGTTTGGGTATTGTATTCTTTAACTTGTGGGGGCACCTCAGGTTTGTAAAGTATTTTAGATAAATTAATACCCTGCGCTTTGTAATGATCCAAGGCTTTTTTCATATTGAGCTTTTGGGATTGACCTACCATTTCATTCATTGTTCTAAAGCCAAGTTCAGCCATGATTTGACGTAATTCTTCCGCAACAAAATACATGTAGTTGATTACATGTTCGGGTTTACCTTTAAAGTTTTTACGCAATTCGGGATCTTGGGTGGCAATTCCTACAGGACAGGTGTTCAGATGACAAGCGCGCATCATGATACAGCCCGAAGCGATGAGAGGGGCTGTAGAAAACCCAAATTCTTCCGCTCCCAACAAACAGGCGATTGCAACGTCTCTTCCAGTTTTCATTTGACCGTCACACTCTAAAACGATACGGCTTCTCAAGTCATTTAGGACTAAGGTTTGTTGTGCTTCAGCAATTCCAAGTTCCCAAGGAAGTCCCGCGTGTTTTAAGGAAGTTAGGGGTGAAGCCCCTGTCCCTCCATCAAAACCTGAGATCAGAATCACATCTGCTTTGGCTTTGGCTACTCCTGCTGCAATAGTTCCTACGCCAACTTCAGAGACGAGCTTAACATTTACTCGCGCTTCTCTATTCGCATTTTTTAGATCGTAAATCAATTGTGCCAAATCTTCAATGGAGTAGATGTCGTGGTGGGGAGGTGGAGAAATTAATCCTACATAAGGAGTCGAATTTCTTACCGAGGCGATGTAGGGATTAACCTTTGGACCGGGAAGTTGTCCTCCTTCTCCTGGCTTGGCACCTTGCGCCATTTTAATCTGAATCTCTTTGGCAGAACTCAAGTAATGACTCGAAACGCCAAAACGTCCAGAGGCAACTTGTTTGATGGCAGAGTTTCTCAAGTTTCCGTCTTGATCTGGTTGGAAGCGTTTTGGATCTTCACCCCCTTCTCCAGAATTACTTTTTCCGCCAATTCGGTTCATCGCAATGGCTAAATTTTCATGTGCTTCTTGGCTGATTGAACCTAAAGACATGGCACCGGTTTTAAAACGTTTTACGATTTCAGTCCAGGGTTCCACCTGATCTATTGGGATGGGGTCAAAGCTGGAAAATTCAAAGAGCCCCCTAAGGGTCATCAACTTTTCGTTTTGATCGTTAATTAGTTTGGAAAACGTCTCGTAGCTTTCGGGCTTGTTCTGACGAACAGCCTGTTGCAGGGTGGTTATGGTTGACGGATTGACTACATGGGCTTCTCCATCTCTTCTCCACCGGTAATCACCACCAATTTCTAGGGGAAGTCCTAACTTGGATTCGTGAATGTATGCCTTTGTATGGCGTTTGCTGATTTCTTTTTCGATCTCATAGAGTCCAATTCCTTCAATTCGGGTAGCCGTATTGAAGAAAAAACGATCAATCAAATTTTTGGATAAACCCAAAGCTTCATAAATCTGAGCCCCGCGATAGGAATGCAAGGTAGAAATCCCAATTTTATTCATCACTTTGACAATTCCTTTTGCAATGGCTTTGTTAAAGTTTTCGATTGCCTTATCCGCATCTAGTGAAATGGTTCCTTGTTCTGTCTGATGAACGATAATTTCATTGACCATGTAGGGGTTGATAGCACTTGCTCCATATCCAAAAAGTAGAGAGAAATGGTGTGGTTCGCGAGGTTCTGCAGATTCAATTAGAATTCCAAATTTTGAACGTTGTTTGGATCGTTTAAATGCGTGGTGGGTATGCGAAGTGGCCAACAACATAGGGATGGGTGCCATAGAAGGTGATACACCTCGGTCAGAAAGGATGATGATGTTTGCTCCTTGTTCGATGGCTTTTTCAACTTCTTGGATCATTTCCTCCAGCGCCTGCTCCAAACCGTTTAAACCACTTTGTGTTTCGTACAATGTCGAAACCGTAGCAGATTTAAAATCGTCATTTTCAATAAACTTAATTTTATCTAAATCTTCGTTTGAGATAACGGGATTTTGTATGCTTAATTTTTTGGCATGGTCTGCGGTGATGTCGAATAGGTTGTAATCACTTCCGATACTCAAACTAGTATCGGTTACAATTTCTTCGCGAATTCCGTCAAGAGGGGGGTTGGTAACTTGTGCAAAAAGTTGTTTGAAATAGTTGTATAGCAGTTGGGGGCGGTCGGACAAAACGGCCAGAGGGGTATCTGTACCCATAGAGCCGATGGCTTCTTTGCCCTCTACACTCATCGGAGTGATAATGGTTTTTAGGTCTTCCTGAGTATATCCAAAAATACGCATCCGCGTTTCAAAATCTTCCTCCTCCACTGGGGTTTTATTTCCTGTGTAAGGAATGTTTTTAAGAGGGAGGAGGTTTTTGTCAAGCCACTTTTTATAGGGTCGTTTGGTTGTGATTTCTTTCTTAATTTCCTCGTCTTCTATAATGCGTCCTTCATCCATATCGACTAAAAACATTTTTCCGGGTTCCAGACGTCCGTGTTTTTCGATATTTTCAGGTAATATATCCAATACTCCTGTTTCAGAGGACATGACGACATAGCCATCTTTGGTGACGGAATACCTTGAGGGTCGCAAACCGTTTCGGTCTAAGAGCGCTCCGATGTATTTTCCATCCGTAAAGGGTATGGAAGCGGGTCCATCCCAAGGCTCCATGATACAGGCATTGTATTGGTAAAATGCTTTTTTGTCTTCGTCCATAGAAGCGTGTTTTTCCCAAGCTTCTGGGACGAGCATCATCATAACTTCAGGAAGTGATCTTCCCGTGGCTAAAAGGATTTCAACAACCATATCCATCGATGCGGAGTCGGATTTGCCAGAGAGGATAACGGGTAAAATCTTTTTTATTTCAGGGCCAAATAAGTCATTTTCAAGAAGCTCTTCACGTGCTTCCATTCTACTGAGGTTTCCTCGGAAGGTATTGATCTCCCCATTGTGACACATATATCGAAAGGGTTGTGCCAAATCCCAAGTGGGGAAGGTATTGGTAGAAAAGCGCTGGTGTACCAAAGCCAAACGAGTGACTACAGCAGGGTCTTTTAAATCTTGATAATACCCTTTGATGTCCTCAGGAATCAAGAGTCCTTTGTAGATCAGGGTATGGGTGGAAAGACTTGGAAGATAGAAATAGCTTGCTTCTGAAAGTTTTGAAGAGAAGATGGTGTGCTCAGCAATTTTGCGAGCAATAAATAGCTTGATATTGAACTGATGATCGGAAAGTGTGTCCGATCCCCTACCTACAAAAACTTGCATGATATGAGGTTCCGTTTGAGCCGCAATAGCACCTACAACATCTGGATTTACAGGGATTTTACGCCAGCCTAATACTTCAAGCCCTTGTTTTTGAATTTCGTTTTCCAGTACTCCAATACAATAAGAACGTTGATTTTCTTTTTTGGGTAAAAAAACCATTCCTACAGCGTATTGATGCAACTCGGGGAGTTTAAAATTACACTGAGTAACTAAAAAATCGTGTGGAATTTCAATCAATATTCCAGCACCGTCACCTGTTTTACCGTCGGCACTAACGGCCCCACGGTGTTCGAGTTTGTCTAAAATATCTAACGCTTTGTGAATGATGTCATTTGTTTTCTTCCCTTGAAGGCTACAAATGAAACCTGCACCACAATTGTCGTGTTCGTACTGAGGATCGTAAAGTCCTTGTTTGGCTGGCAGCATATAATAAATTTAAAGGATAGCTAATGTAAGAAGACTGCAGCTAAACCATGTAGGAATGGACATGTAAATCTTATTGTTTTGCGAAATCTTAAAATTTTAATCATTCAACAGGAAAATCGTTATTTATAAATCAAAAAATTGTAAAAATGTTAATTTTTGTTTCCTTTGTTTGAATGTCTAAGTAGATTCTTTTGAAAAAACAGGTTTATAAAGTTGTCGGAGTCATGTCCGGGACCTCATTGGATGGGATCGATTTAGTGTGTGTGCGTTTTACCCTAGGTGTCCCTTGGAAGTTTTCTATCGAAGCCTCAGAAACAATAGCATATGCAACTGATTGGCGTTACCAGTTAGGAGGGTTACACGCAGAAAGTGATGAGGTTATCCGAGACGTGAATAATCGCTATACAGCGCATTTAGGAAACGTCATAAAAGAATTTATTGCGAAACACCAGTTGGAAGGGATTGATGCAGTGTGTTCGCACGGTCATACAGTGTTTCATCAGCCTGAAAGAGGTATCACCTTTCAGTTAGGAAATCTGAAAAAGTTAGCTGAACGGGTTCAGCTTACTGTAGTTTGTGACTTTAGAACTCAAGATGTGGCTCATGGAGGTCAGGGGGCTCCTTTAGTTCCTATCGGTGATCAGCTTTTATTTGGAAACTATGATGCGTGTTTAAATTTAGGGGGCTTTGCCAATGCTTCTTTAACAGACCAAGGGGTTCTAGTCGCCTATGATCTTTGTGCAGTAAATACGGTTTTAAATTTTTTAGCTCAAAAAAAAGGACTGGAATACGATTTTGGAGGTGCACTAGCTCAAAAAGGCAAGCGAATTGATTTACTTTTTGAAACCCTTGAATCGTTGGATTTTTATACCCAAACTCCTCCAAAGTCGCTGGGGATAGAGTGGGTTCACGCCGTTCTTTTTCCGATTCTAAATAAATATGATTCCCATCCAGTAGAAGATTTACTTTATACGTATTCCCTCCATATTGGGAAGCAGATTGGTTTGTGTTTTGGTTCAGGTCAGCAGGTTTTAGCAAGTGGAGGTGGGGTGAAGAATGATTTTTTAATGCACCAAATTCAAAAGCACACCCCAGCAAAAATTTGTATTCCTGATTTAGAAATTATCGACTTTAAGGAAGCGTTGATTTTTGGTTTATTGGGTGTGTTGCGCTTACGCGAAGAAAACAATTGTTTGGCCTCTGTCACGGGAGCCGCTCGAGACCACAGTTCGGGGATGATTTTTCAGCCTTAAATTTTTCTTGGATTCCATAGCTGTTCGGGTATAGATTTTTATATTTTTAGAGTCACAAACTAAAATTGATTTATGGAAACCATCATAATAACTCTTTTTGTCTTAGGTTATTTGGCAATTACTTTGGAACACAATCTCAAAGTAGATAAACTTATTCCGGCTCTTGCGATGATGGCTTTGATGTGGGCGATTATATCCCTAGCCCATTTACCTGTTTTTGACGTAAATACAGAACTAAAGCAATTGGAGCCCACCCATATTGATGAAATACTGTTACACCATTTGGGTAAAACAGCGGAGATTATCATCTTTTTATTGGGTGCGATGACCATCGTGGAAATCATTGATTATTTCAATGGTTTTTTTACAATAAAAAACTTTATTAAGACCCGAAGTAAAAAGGGATTGTTATGGATTTTTGCCATTTTGGCCTTTATACTTTCTGCTATCATAGACAATTTGACCGCGACTATTGTTCTCATTACTATATTACAAAAAGTAATTTCCGATCGAGACACCCGATTGTGGTTTGCAGGATTGATCATTGTGGCTGCAAACGCTGGAGGAGCCTGGTCTCCCATTGGGGATGTAACTACTACCATGTTGTGGATTGGCGATAAAGTAACCACCTTGAGCTTAATCAGTTATGTTTTAGTACCCTCAATAATTTGTTTGATCATTCCTGTAGGAATTGCCTCTTTTTTGCCGGCATTTCAAGGAGAGATTGAGGAAGCTAAACCCGATGAAGGAGATGTAGGCTTTCACAAGCACGGGGCACGCATGTTGTATTTAGGCTTGTCAGCGATGGTATTTGTTCCTGTTTTTAAAACGATAACGCACCTCCCTCCTTATGTAGGGATGATGCTTTCCTTGGCTGTTGTGGCTACTTTTGCTGAAATTTTTAGTAAAGCGAAAATAAACATCACCTCCATAGATGAGGAAAGTGACGCCCACCAAACCAGCAGTCCTGTACACCGTTCTTTATCCAAAATTGAACTGCCCAGTATTTTATTCTTTTTAGGAATTTTATTGGCTGTGGCTGCATTGGAGTCTTTAGGATTGTTGTTCAATTTTGCAGAAGGACTCAACACGGCTATTCCCAATACGGATATTGTTATTGCGTTACTAGGGATTGGTTCTGCAGTAATTGACAATGTACCCTTGGTAGCGGCTAGTATGGGTATGTTTTCTATGCCAACAGACGACCCTGTTTGGCATTTGATTGCTTATTCTGCAGGGACAGGAGGAAGTATGCTCATTATCGGTTCTGCAGCGGGTGTTGTGGCAATGGGTATGGAAAAAATAGATTTTTTCTGGTATCTTAAAAAGATTGCATGGTTGGCCTTTTTAGGATTTATTGGAGGTTTTGTAGTCTTTGTGCTAATGCGGAATTTCGTACTTTAACAGAAACCAAATAGAATTTTTTGATTGCGCTTACGTTTTAAAGTAAATTCTCTTTTCATATGACGCTATTTCTCCAACAAGATCCCTCCCCGCTACAGACAGAGAAAACCCTTTCTTTGATTGAACTGATTCAAAACGGAGGACTTGGAGGCCAGATAATTATTGGCGTCTTGACTGTACTTTTGTTGATGGTCGTTTATATTTATTTTGAACGACTTTTTGCCATTCGTGCAGCGGTGCGTGTGGGCCCTACTTTTATGTCTCAAATTAGATCCTTTGTAATGCAAGGCAAAGTGGATAGTGCACAACAATTGTGCGTGCAAGAAAACGTTCCTGTATCCCGTTTGGTTTCCAAAGGATTATCTCGGATAGGCAGGCCGTTGGAAGACATCAATACGGCGATAGAAAACGCAGGTCGTTTGGAAGTCTATCAACTGGAAAAAAACATTAGTATTCTTGCTACGATTGCCGGCGCAGCCCCAATGTTGGGCTTTTTAGGAACCGTAATTGGAATGATATTGTCCATTTTTGAAATTTCAAATGCTGGGGGGAATATTGATATGCAATTACTTGCGGATGGTTTGTATACCGCCATGACGACAACAGTAGCAGGACTTATCGTAGGGATTCTCGGATACATCAGTTACAACCATTTGGTGGTAAAAACAAATAAAGCGGTGTATCAGATGGAAGCGACAAGCTTGGAATTTCTGGATCTGTTAAACGAACCGGCTTAAGATGAAGCTTCGCGGAAGGAACCAAATTCGTCCCGAGTTTAACATGTCCTCCATGACGGATGTGGTCTTTTTGTTGTTGATTTTTTTTATGATTGCCTCTACTTTAGCAAAACAACTCAATACCATAGAAGTAAAGCTACCTCAAGCAGAGGGCAAAACTGAAAACCGAAACACAGTAGCGGTAACCATTACCAATGCGAATCAATTTTACCTCAATGCAGACCGAGTTGCGAAAAGAAATTTAGAGCGTCAGCTCATCCAAAATCTCACTTCAATGCAAACCCCTTCTATCGTCCTGAGAACTGAAAAAAAAGTGGCTATAGATCAGGTAGTTTATGTGATGAATATTGCCAATAAAAACGGGATAAAGGTTGTATTGGCTGTAGATACACCTTGATATATTAAAATGAAAATCTTAGACACACCTCATAAAAAAAAGTCAGCAGGTCTCACGGCGTTAGTGGGATTACTCTTGTTGTTGCTTTTTTTTGTTTTGGGTCTGACGTATTACGATCCACCCGTAAGTTACGGTATGGAGGTCAACTTTGGGACCTTAGCTCAGGGAAGTGGGAATATCCAGCCACAAAAACCTGTAAGCGCAAAACCCACACCGATCCAAAACGAGCCTAAAGTAGAACAAAACACGCCACAGCCTACTCCCAAGAAGGTGACCCCAGAAGAAACCCCACCGGTGCTCACAGAAAAAGAATCTACGGTGAGTATCCCAGAAAAGGAAGCTCCTCAAAAGGAAATTCAATCGCCTGTGGAAGAAGAAAAAGCAGAAGAAACGCCCCCCGAGAAAGAAGCACCAAAAGTTTCTGAGGCAACCAAGAGTGTGGTCTCTAATTTGTTGAAAAAAAACGCTCCAAAAGGGGAAGAAACTCAAGGAGAAGGAGATGACCAGGAGGTTGGAGATAAAGGAAAGGTAGAGGGAAACCCCTATGCAAGTAGTTATTACAACAATGCAGGTTTGGGAGGAATCGGTAAGGGATATGGATTGAATGGAAGAAATCTTCAATCCAATGGCAAAGTAATTCAGGACTGCAACCAAGAAGGAACAGTCGTGGTTCGAATTACAGTTAATCCCGAAGGGGAAGTTGTCCTTGCAGAGCCTGGCGTAAAAGGAAGTACCAATACCCATCCTTGTTTGATGGAGCCTGCAAAAAAAACAGCTTTATTACATAAATGGTATCCCGATTCTCAAGCGCCACAGCAACAAGTCGGATTTGTTGTAATTCAATTTAAATTAGGAGAATAAACAGTGGAGACCTATCAAGAAACGATTGCATGGATGTTTTCAAAACTTCCCATGTTTCAACGAAAAGGAGCGGCGGCATATCGCCCAGGTTTAGAAGCGATGCAACAGCTTGACCAGTATTTGGGGAATCCGCATCAAGCTTATCCCTGCATCCATATTGGGGGTACAAATGGCAAAGGATCTACCGCACACATGATGGTCTCTGTCCTGCAAACGGCAGGGTTTAAAACTGGCCTGTACACCTCGCCACATCTGCTGGATTTTAGGGAACGGATTAAGGTAGGTGGTCAACTGATTTCAAAACAGGAGGTAGTCGAGTTTGTTACTTCTCACAAGCCGTATTTTGAAAAGGCTCAACTTTCTTTTTTTGAAATGACTGTGGGCCTCGCCCTTTGGTATTTTAAGAAAGAAAAGGTGGACTATGCAATCATAGAGGTTGGTTTGGGCGGCCGTTTGGATGCGACCAATATTATTACACCTGTGCTCTCTGTAATCACCAATATTGGATTGGATCACACTCAATTTTTAGGCACTATTCATGCCACAATAGCCCGAGAAAAAGCAGGAATCATAAAGCCTAAGATTCCTGTAGTAATTGGAGAAAAAGACCCCAGAACACAAGCGGTCTTTGAAGAAGTGGCGCAACACCAAGGAGCTCCTTTGTCTTTTGCTGAACAGCAAAATAGCCCATTCTTTTCTGATTTAACGGGAAGTTATCAGAAAAAAAATATCCGAACGGTGATAGCTGCTTTGGAGCAACTCCATCTGGGACTAGAGGACGAAATTGTACAGAAAGGGCTTTTGAATGTCAAAGAAGCGACACAACTGATGGGGCGTTGGCAAAAAATAAGAACAACACCCGAAGTCATTTTAGATGTGGCACATAACAAAGAAGGCTTAACTCTTGTGGCAAAACAAATCAAAACACTTTCTTATGGGAAATTGCATTTGGTGATGGGTTTTGTTCAGGGTCGGGAGGTTCAAGATTTACTGTCTCTTTTTCCTTCTTCAGCAACTTTTTATTTGAGTAGTCCCAATCTGGAGCGTGCCTTGCCTTTGACGCAATTGAAGGAAGAATTGGTCAATTCTCCTTTGCACATTCAGTACTTTCAGCAAGTGCTTTTAGCCTACCAGGCGGCTTTAGAGGAAGCTGCTCCTGAGGATCTGATTTTTGTTGGAGGAAGTACATTTGTTGTCGCTGAGGTTTTGGAGTATGAAAAAAACAACTCTTTAAAATAAAATAGCTAGAGGAATAGTTTGGAATTCCTGTATAAATTTTATCTTAGCGAACCTTATGAAACGAATGTTTTCTAAGGGCGCTTAGCTCAGTTGGTTCAGAGCACCTCGTTTACACCGAGGGGGTCGGGGGTTCGAATCCCTCAGCGCCCACAGATTAAAAAGAGATGTATGAATTACATCTCTTTTTTAATTTTTATCCCTAGTCCATTTTTTGTTCAAAAACCTCACCATTTGGAAGAATTGCTTTGGTGATATTGGCTTTTTTAAGTTCTTTTAATTCAACACTAGCATTTCTGAAATTGGCTCCATTCATAACCGCTTTATCAAATTTAACTCCCTTTAGATTTGCTCCAATAAAATTAGTACCCATAAAACTTCCCCCTTTGAAAGAGGAAAACATAAAATTAGATTGTTTAAAATTAGAGTTATTAAAATTTGAATTTTCAAAATTTGAGAAACTAAAGTTTGCACTGATTGCCTCAGTTCCTGATCCCTCTACATTTTTAAAATCACATTTTTGAAATTGGGTCAAGTTGAGGGTAGAATGTTTTAAAACGCTGCCTTCAAAACTTGACCTGTTCATCTCAGCTCCATTAATTTCAATTTCTAATAAATTGGAGTTTTTTAAGTCTAGTTCTTCGAGTTTAACACCCATGTCCACTAGGTCCTCTAATGCGATCAACCTTGCTTTACTGTTTTGTATTCCAGCTGCTGCATCAATTGTAAGAAGTGCCTCATATTTTATTTTTTTTTTGCGTTGGGGAGACTCCTTAAAATATAATGTTATTGCTAAGATCAACCCTAAAGGTTCTAGAGAATTGAAGATTATTTCAAGAAAAGGTGTTTTTGTAGCTAAGAAGGCAAAAATAAAAAATATAGAAGAGACCAAAATGGAAATCTTTACGATCGACTCTTTCAAAAACCATTTCTTTATTTTTAAGAAAATAGAATTCCGTCGTAATAGCCTCTGAGTTAGAGTTAGGTGTTTTGATTCTTGTATTTTATTTTTTATAGCTATAGTAAATTAGTTCTTCGTTGTCATTAAATTAACAACTACATTATAGGTTTCAAGCCATGCAGTTTCAGTTTCTATATCCCAATTTTCTTTTAAAATAGACTTAAAAGTTTGAATCAAACATTCCCCAACCACAGGGTAATGTTGCAATTGAGTTCCATATGAAATATGATCTTTTCCTAGAGATGAGAGCACATCACTCAATAATTCAGGATTTTTTAAATTCTCAACGAGTAACAAAAGAGAATTATACAGCTTTTCACCCTGTTTTATTTTATCTACATTACTAAAAAGGGGTTTCACTTCTGGAGCCAAGTCAAAAAGATTAGAATAAAATGAAGTAATAAATATTTCTTTATTTTCTTTAATATGTTCAAAGCTTTCCTCTACTAATGCAGCCGTATCCATAAAGTCCTTTTAAAATGAAAGTGCTACAAATATAGAAAATAAAAAATCTTTGATTCTATTATACGTTATCATTACTTTCTATAATTCTTATCTAATGGATTTTCAATTCAATAGTTTCTGCTTCTTTAATAAATAAAATGCATTTACAGGCCTTTTTTATTTTTGGCCTCTTAGTGGAAAGCTTAACACTATTTTTAACATTACATTATCATTTACTGGTTTAACTTTTACTCAAGTGTGCAGTCTATACTATAGATTGGTTTATTGTTAGCCTGCTCGCTCTATCATTCATTCTGATAATTATTTGATTTTGTTTACTTTTGAGTTCTGATGCGAGCAGGTTTTTTTACCAAAGACTTCGATTTCTCTCCTTCTGTTCAGTTATAAATTTTTAAATTGGAAAAAAATCCAACATGTCAAAAGTTGAAATAACAGATCGGCTTTCTTTTGTAATTGTTATCCTTTTTTACTTTTCCACGATAGTTGTTGGATATTTTTTTATTGATAGTACTTCACATTCTGGTATGATAAAAAAGAACGAAAAAATGCTAATCCATCTCGTTTTGATTCAATTCAAGGACGATGTGTCTGCTGAAGACTTTCAAAAAATAACAGATGCTGCCTATAGTTTGCAAGCTATTCCTGGTGTTGAGGCATTGAATTTTGGTCAAAATGTTTCTCCTGAGGGATTAACTCAAGGTTATGAACACAGTTTGACAATGAAATTTTCCAATGCAACAGATCGTGATAGTATCTACCTACCTCATCCCGTTCATCAAAAGTTTGTAGAACTGTTTGTTCTACATACAGAATCTGTACTAGTTTATGACTTTTGGGAATAATTATCCTCCAACAAGTTTTTGGATTTTCTCTTGTTCTTCTTTTGCAAGTTCTGCGTCCACAAGGATTCTTCCGCTGTGTTCATCCATAATGATCTTGTTTCGAGAAGCGATTTCAAGTTGCACTTGTGGAGGGATTGAAAAATAAGAACCCCCAGAAGCCCCGCGTTCTATTGGTACAATGGCAAGCCCATTTTTAACACTTTCTCGAATTCGTTTGTAGGCAGTAACCAAGCGTTCTTCTATTCCTTTTTCGAATTCTGTTGACTTCTTTTGAAGTAGATCTTCTTCCTTGTGAGTTTCTTTAAGTATTTCGTCTAATTCCCCTTTTTTAGAATTCAGATGAAGGCTACGCTCTTCAATTTTTTCGTTTACTGAAGTTAAACGCTCTTGCTTCTGTTCGATGTCCTGCTTGTACTCTTTGATTTTCTTTTCTGCCAACTGAGATTCCAGGTCTTGGTATTCTTGTTCTTTGACTATGGAGTTGTATTCTCTATTGTTGCGGACATTTTTGAGTTTATCTTCGTACTTTTTTAAAAGTTCTTTTGCATTTTCAATGATCTGCTTTTGATCAGTAATACCTTTTTCACCTTCGTCAATTTCTGCCTTAATTTTTTCTGAACGGCTATTTAAATCTGCAATTTCATTCTCTAAGTCTTCTACTTCTAGAGGGAGTTCTCCTCTTAAACTTATAATTTCATCAATTCTAGAATCGATAAGTTGAAGGTCATAAAGAGCTCTTAGTTTACTTTCGACAGTTGCTTCAGTTTTTTTGGCCATAGCTAAAAATAGTTAACAGGGTTTGTTTCGGTTCGCGATAAAATGAATGCAAAATTAGGCAATTTTTTGGTAAGATAATCAAATATCAAATTTTTGGTGTACTGTTCACTTTCATAATGTCCAACATCGATGAGAACAAGCTCTTTTTCTCCTTGATAAAACTGGTGGTATTTTAGGTCTGCAGTAATAAATGCATCAGCGTTTTGACGTTTCGCATCCTCAATGGCAAAGCTTCCTGAACCTCCCAGAACAGCAACTTTTTTAATGGACTTCCCTGGATCAGGACTGTAGCGTATAAGTTCTGTATTCAATTGTTTTTTTACAAACTGTAAAAATGAAGCAAGATCCATTTCATTCTCTAAATACCCGATGCGTCCCATGCCCACTTCAGCAAAGGAGTTGATCAGATGATAGATTTCATAAGCCACGGTTTCATAAGGGTGCGCTTGTTGAAGTACTTTTTGGACAGTATGAAGAAGATGTGACTCAAAAACCACATTGATCTGAACTTCTTGAACCGACGCTTTTTCTAATTTTTCACCCAAATGAGGAGTGCTTTTTTCATTTCCAGTAAAGTGTCCTGTTCCTTCTAATAAAAAACTGCACTCACTGTAGTTTTCTAGATCACCTGCACCTGCGCCGTGCAAGGCTTTTAGAACGCTTTCTACATGACTTTTTGGAACATAGGTCACTAGTTTCTTAAGAGTATCTTTTTTGGGAATCAATACTTGAGTACGATGTAAGCCAAGTCGTTCACATAGTACGTGGTTGACTCCTTGGGGATGATTGTCTAAGCGCGTGTGAAGGGCGATAATTACAAGATCATTTTTAATGGCTTTTTGAACTACCCGTTCCACATAGTGAGCTCCTGTAATTTTTTTTAAACCAGAAAAAATAATGGGATGAAAACTCAAAATCACATTGCATTTTTCAGCGAGTGCTTCTTCCACTACAGCCTCAGTACAGTCTAGGCTGATCAAGACACCAGTACACCTAGTTTTTGAGTCTCCCACCAAAAGACCTACATTGTCAAAGTCTTCCGCATAGGCTTTGGGTGCCCACTGGTCAAGGGTTTCGAGAAGTTGCTGAACAATCATAAGCTAAAGAATAAAAACAAATATAATATTTATCTTCATCGGCATGAAACGGTGGTCTGTCTTGTTGTTTCCTTTTGCATGGATTTATGGTGTTGTAACCACTTTAAGAAACTGTTTTTTTGATTGGGGTTGGATTTCATCTTACCCAATAGAACAATCCAGTATTGGGGTAGGAAACCTGAGCGTAGGGGGGACGGGAAAGTCCGTAGTTATAGATTTTCTTATTTCACACTTGAAGATAGACCACATTCCTGTTGTTATAAGCAGGGGGTATAAAAGAAGCACACGAGGCGTGGTAATCGCAACAGAGAAAAGCACGGCTCAGACCCTAGGAGATGAACCCTACCAAATGTATTCAAAACAGGGCGTTGCGGTGGTGGTTGCAGAAAAAAGAGTTGCTGCTTTGAAGGTTTTAAATCAAATCAAACCACATCCAGAGGTCTTGCTTTTTGATGATGTATTGCAGCATCGGTACGTACAACCGAAGCTTATGCTTTTAACTACCACTTACTCAAATCCGTATTATTCAGATCATTTGATTCCTTGGGGACGACTCAGAGAATCAAAATCGGGGGCAAAACGAGCTTCAATCCTCTTGGTAACGAAATGTCCCAAAAATTTGAGCAAGACAGCTCGACAAGAAATTAGCAAAAGAATAAACCCTTTACCAAACCAAAGCGTTTTCTTTACCTCCATAGCTTATCATAAGAAACTCTTAAATCGCCAAAAAGAAAAAGCACTTGCTTCCCTTTCATCTTCTTTCTTTCTCATCACAGGTATAGCAAACCCAGAACCGTTAGTCAACTTTTTAAAAGAGGAAGGGAAGATTTTTGAGCACCTTAACTATCCCAACCATCACGAGTTTAAACCTGAGGAAATTGAAGAGATAAAAAAACGAAAACAAACCCAAACGATCGTAACTACAGAAAAAGACTTTGGACGTTTGGAGTCTTATTTTAGTTCTGAAGAACTTTTTTATCTACCCATCACTATGGAGTTTTTAGAAGAAAAAGAGGCAAAAGAATTTAAAACTCTTGTAGCAAGTTCAATTACAAAAAATTAAGCAATATGCTTGTGTGCTTTGTAGGAAGAACGGACAAGCGGTCCACTTTCCACGTGTCTAAAACCAAGGTTGAGCGCACAAGTTTCATACGTTTTAAATTGGTCTGGAGTGACAAAGGAATGTACCGGTAGGTGTTTTTTACTCGGCTGTAGGTATTGTCCAATTGTTACGACATCTACCTTTGCTTCTCTGAGGTCGTTTAGAGTCTCCAACACTTCTTCTTCGCGTTCGCCTAGACCGAGCATGATCCCTGATTTTGTTCTGTTGATGCCCTGATCTTTTAGATAACGCAACACGTCCAAACTGGTCTTGTATTTGGCTTGAACACGAACTTTACGAGTCAAGCGACTAACCGTTTCTACATTGTGAGAAACGACTTCAGGGGCTACTTCGACGATTCGATCCAAATTGCGCGTATTTCCTTGAAAATCGGGGATTAATGTTTCTAAGGTCGTGTTGGGGTTTATCCGGCGGATGGCGTTGACTGTTTCCGCCCAAATGATGGAGCCCATATCTTTCAAATCATCGCGGTCTACTGATGTGATAACCGCGTGCTTGATTTTCATAATTTTGATGGAATTGGCCACTTTCTCTGGCTCTGCCCAATCTACGGCAGTAGGACGTCCTGTCTGGACCCCACAAAAAGCGCAAGAGCGCGTACAGATATTTCCTAAAATCATAAAGGTGGCCGTTCCCTCCGCCCAACATTCACCCATATTCGGACAGCTTCCAGAAGTACAGATGGTGTTGAGCTTGTAGTTTTCTACCAGTCCCCTCAGTTCCGTATATTTTTTACCCGTAGGTAATTTCACACGGATCCATTCGGGTTTTTTTTTGTGTAGAACTGTTTTTTCTTGTACCTCCATCATCATTCTTTTGTACAAAGATAAACGAATCCTTAGAGACTGAAAAGATAAAAAAGCGTAAACCCTGTTAGAACGAGTAGTCCAATCATACTTAATACCTTGAGCCCTTTTTTTGGCTGATGTTCTCGAGGCATTTGTTTGCTCAAAACCAAGCGGAAGTTTAAGAAGGCGTACAATGGTGCCGTTATAAAAGAAAGCACTGTGGCGATCTGTACCAATTGTCCCATTTCAGATAAGAGAAAAAGAAAAATACACCCCGTCCCTAGTCCTAAGATCAACAACCAAGGGATGTAATATGATTTTTCTTTTTTAAACAGCAATTGTATCGTTTTGGACATTGCCCTCGGAGAAGCATCTAGGGTTGTAATGGTAGTGCTAAGCATCGTAGAAAAAGCTGCAACGGCGATCAACCCATAAGCGGCTTCTCCTAAATTTGAAGTATAGAGTTGTATAAGTTGTCCTGCAAAAGCACCTCCTTGATTCGAAAATTCAATTCCCGTACCAAACATGACCAAAGCGCCTAACCCCACAAAACATAGAGCAAGGAAAGTTGTAGCAATATAGCCCACGTTAAAATCGAAAAGGCTTTCAGACAGTGAAGGTCTTTTAACTTGGATTTTATTTTTTTCAAGGGTCCAAATGGAGTGCCATATAGAGATATCTAAAGGGGCGGGCATCCATCCTAAAAAGGCGATTAAAAAAAGTAAGCCACTTCCAGTGGGAAATATCTGTTGAAAGGAAAGGGTACTTTCATTCGTATAAAAGGCGACACCTACAGCGAGGACACTACTTAAGGCCAGTGAGATCATGATGACTTTAATGAATTTGTCCAACCAATGGAACCGACCCAAAACAAGAATGACACTGCAAAATAAAGTAATGATGATACTCCAGATGACAATATTGTCCGTAATGCCGAAAAGTTTGGAAGCCAAACCTGCGGTAACCACGGTGACGGCACTTTGGATGGTAAACATGGTTCCCAGGTTGACAAAAAAATAGGCCCATAGGTATCCTTTTCCAAGTTTGTGATACCCGTCTAATAAGGTTTCCCCTGTTGCTTGTGCATAACGAGGACCGTATTGAAAAAAAGGATATTTAAACAAGTTGATGAGTAGCAAGGCCCAAATCAACCCCCATCCATAGTCGGCTCCAGCTCGAGTGGACTGAACCAAATGAGACACCCCAATCGCAGCACCTGCAAAGAGTAATCCAGGACCCAGTTTTGAAAGATTAATTCGCATCACGGTTTAATAAATTAGCTAGCACTTTTTTGGCTCGAAAGAGTTTTACTCGAATCGTAGTTTGCGGCTCTTCCAATAACGCTTCGATTTCTTTCAAAGATAAATCCTCAAAGTAACGCATTCTGAGAAGGGTCCGAAATTCTTTTTTCATGGATTTAATATGTTCCAAAAGGGCATCTAAATTTTGGTCGGCAATCATCAACTCTTCCGGGGAGGGGACATTACTGGAAACTTCCAAAGGAAAGGTCGTGTCCAGGTCTTTGTACTTTTCATGTTGTTGCTTCGATTTGCGGTATCGATCAATATGATGGTTTCTTGCAATGGTTATTAACCAGGATCCAAAAGGAAGTCGTTCGTCAAAATGCTCCAAACGATCAAAAGCTTTGGCAAAGGATTCAATAGCAAGTTCTTCTGCTACGTTTGGATTTGATGTCCGTTGGTATAAAAAAGAATAGATGGAATTCCAATAGCGATCAAAAAGTAAATTGTATGCATTTTGATCTTGAGTTTTGGCGCGTAAGATCAGTTCGAGTTCTTCTTGCGAATCCATTTTGAAAAAAGTCAATTGTTAAAAGTTGCAGGATTTTTACATTCTGCTTCTTCCGGCATTTTTCCGCACAAACCACAGGGTTTATTGTCTTTGTTTAAAAAAGGACTTTGACTGGCACAGGTACCTGCAAATTCACCATCTTTTTTAGCCCAAATTTTGATAGCAATTCCTGCAAAAGCAAGCATTAGCAACACAAAGGTTATTATAAATAGTTCCATGGTCTTAATTTAACTATCCAAAAGTACTAAATCTTTATGTTAGTAAGTCCTTTTGTCTTTCTTATAGGAAAAGGACTACAAAGCTAATTTTGTTAAAATTGCCCAATACTACCAAAAACCTACCAAAGATTACGTATGAAGTACGCTCCTTTCCCAAGGCCAGTTGTTAAAGCATTAAAATAATATGCGAGGCATAAACAACATTCATTAAATAAATATAGTGTTGTGGTTTGATTAAATTTTTGGTGAAAGGAGTTACTTTATCTTTTACAACAAGATCTCCCTGTATTTCCACAAGGTCTGGAAATAGGTAACTGCGAATGCCAGGCCGATAATTAATTTCAAAAATACACCTGTAAAAAATCCGATTAAAGCGCCAAAAGCTGCTTTGACAGCACCCTTTTTATTTTCAAAATTCACAAGTAGTTCGCCAATTAAAGCTCCAAAAAAGGGTCCTAAAAGAATACCAAAAGGCCCTAAAAATAGCAAGCCAATCACTAGGCCCACAGAACTTCCAATAACACTTCCTCTCCCACCACCAAATTTTTTGGCTCCTAGAACGGGGATGAAATTATCCAAAATGAAAATTACCAGAGCAATACAAAAACTGACAATTAGAAATTTTTTTTCAAGGTGGATCGAGGGAGCAAAATTCAAAATGAGCAACCCCAGCCAAGAGGTGATGGGCCCAGGGACAACAGGAAGAAAGCTACCAGCAATCCCCAAGACAATAAAAAAACCAGCAATGCAAACGAGTATAAGATCCATAGGTAAAAATATTCATTTTTCTTGGGTAGAGAAGCCTTTAGGCACCCGGAATAGAAAAAAACATGTAACTTTATACTGAATTTAAGATTAATGAAATCAATATTTACATCTCTGCTTTTACTTCTTTTTTTAGTTTCTTTTTTAGGATGTCACCTTTTTGAACCTACACAAGTTCCTAGGAAAGAGATAGTAGCTGCTTCTTCGTGGTCGGAAAAAGATCAGGCGCCTACCTTCCCCTCATGTGAAGACCGTGAGGATCTTGATGAAAAACGCGCGTGTTTTGAATCCATAATTTCTAATTCGATAAAGGAGTACATCCTTCAAAACCCTTGGGAATCCTCAGAATATTTAGAGGAAGAAATCAGCTTACAACTACGAATAGACAAAGAAGGTTATTTTTCTTTGGAAGAAGTAATTCGTTCTAATGCCTTAAATGCTGCTATTCCTAATTTAGAGGAGGAGTTAGAACTGGCAGTGAGTCTGATACCACAAGCAAACCCAGCAGTCAAAACAAATGTAGGAGCTTTTGTTTCAACTGAGTTGACCTTACCTATTTTGATAATCGCAGAGTAACGCTCTTATGGAAGAGCAGAACATTATTTTGGGAATTGATCCTGGGACCACCATCATGGGTTTTGGACTTATCAAGACCACCTCAAAAGAAATGGAGTTGATACAAATGCACGAATTGCAATTGAAAAAATACGACAACCACTTTTTAAAACTTCAAAAAATTTTTAATCGTACTATTGAATTGATAGATGAGTTTCATCCTGATGAAATCGCTATCGAAGCTCCTTTTTTTGGAAAAAATGTACAGTCCATGTTAAAGTTGGGACGTGCTCAAGGAGTAGCCATGGCAGCAGGACTTTCTAGGGAGGTAGCCATTACGGAGTATTCACCAAAAAAAATTAAAATGGCCATCACGGGAAATGGAAATGCTTCCAAGGAACAGGTTGCTAAAATGCTTCAAAAACTGCTGAATATCAAATCCTTACCTAAAAATCTCGACGCTACAGATGGATTGGCAGCAGCGGTATGTCATTATTATAACAAAGGGAAAATCGATTCTAAAAAGTCCTATTCGGGTTGGGGAGCCTTTGTGAGCCAAAATCCTAACAAAATAAAGTCCTAGCCATAACTTTAAACAGCCATGGCCAACCTCTACATTCATTATCCTTTTTGTAAACAGGCGTGTCACTACTGCAATTTTCATTTTTCAACGGGTGCAAAGGGAAGAGATCAAATGATGGAGCTCATAGAGGAAGAACTTCAAATGCGAGCCAGCGAATTAAAAAGTCCCCTTGAGAGTATTTACTTTGGTGGAGGTTCCCCTTCGTTAATTTCAACGGAAAGGATAACTTCTTTTATCTCGAAAGTAACGAATCAATTTGATACTGTAGAGGGGATGGAAATCACCTTGGAGGTCAACCCAGACGATGTTGATGAAAACTATTTAAGTCGCCTGAAATTGGCTGGGATCAATCGTTTAAGCTTGGGTATTCAATCTTTTTCGGAAAAGGATTTGCGATTGATGCATCGGGCACACGATCGAAAAGAAGCTGAAAACGCATTAAAAGCGGTCACAAAACAATTTGAAAATTTCTCCTTGGATCTAATTTACGGAATGCCCGATTCCAGCATAGGAGATTGGGAAGAAAGTTTATTACTAGCCTTGAGCTATGATCCCCCTCACATTTCAGCCTATGCCCTTACCGTAGAGGAGAAAACAGTGTTGCATCGTTTGGTTAATAAGGATAAAGTGACGCTCCTACCCGAGGAAACGGTAAAAGAACAGTATGATTTATTGGTCGCTCTATTGGAGCAAAAGAAGTATATCAACTATGAATTTTCAAGTTTTGGAAAACCGAATTTTTTTTCGGTAAACAATCAAAACTATTGGAATGGAAAAGGGTACTTGGGCTTGGGACCTTCCGCTCACAGTTTTGATGGACAAGCAAAGCGGAGTTGGAATATTTCGAACAACCACCTTTACGCCAGTGGGGTACAATCAGGAAAATTAGATCGAGAAATAGAACAATTAAATACCAAAGATCGATATAACGAATACATTATGACAGCACTTCGTAAACAGGAAGGTGTTTCTTTGGTTTATGTTAAAAAAGCCTTCGGAAAAACACATGCTGCGTATCTAGAAGAACAAGTGTCCAGACATCTAGCAGTACGAAATCTTTTTTGGGATGGAGATCATCTCAAAATTGTCAGAGAAGCTAAGTTTTTAACCGATGGGATTGCGGCAGATCTCTTTCTTATTTAAGTCTTGCCTAGTTCTTTACAGAGTCGGATATAATGCTCATAAAACTTAGGAATGGTCTCGATTCCCTTAAAAAAGTTGAACAAGCCGTAATGCTCATTTGGGGAATGAATGGCGTCAGTATCTAGCCCAAAGCCCATCAAAATAGATTTTACTCCCAGTTCTTTTTCAAACATGGGAACTATGGGAATACTTCCTCCACCGCGCTTGGGTACGGGAGAGGTTCCAAAAGTTTCTGAATATGCTTGATGTGCTGCTTGATATCCAATCGTATCTATGGGAGTCACATAGGCATATCCCCCGTGGTGCGTCAGGACATCCACCTCAACTCCTGCAGGGGCAAGCGATTTGAAATATTGAGTAAAAAGTTCACTGATTTCATACCAGTCTTGGTCGGGGACCAAACGCATGGAGATTTTGGCATAGGCCTTACTGGGAATGACTGTTTTGGCACCTTCTCCAATGTAGCCCCCCCAGATGCCGTTGACATCCAGCGTGGGACGAATTGATCGGTGTTCTTCCGTACTGTAGCCTTTTTCCCCTAGCGCCTCTTGGATGCCAATGGAACGTTTAAACCCTTCCAAATCAAAAGGGGCTTTGTTCATTTCGGAACGTTCTTCCTCGGAAAGTTCAGCTACTTTATCGTAAAACCCAGGGATGGTAATTTTTTTATTTTCGTCTCGTAGCTGTGCAATCATTTCACACAACACATTGATGGGATTTTGTACAGCACCACCATACAGCCCTGAGTGTAAATCTCGGTTAGGTCCCGTTACGCAAACTTCCATATAGCTTAACCCTCGTAAACCGGTGGTGATAGAAGGTTGCTCTTTGGAGATCATACCCGTGTCTGAGATGAGAATGATATCGCAGTTTAATTTTTCTTTATTGGCTTTTACAAAATCTTCGAGGTGGTCACTGCCCACTTCTTCTTCCCCTTCAATCATAAATTTGACATTGCAGGAAAGGGGTCCTTGGGCAAGCATTGTTTCAAAAGCTTTGATGTGCATAAAAACTTGCCCTTTGTCATCACAAGCTCCTCGAGCAAATACAGCTCCATCGGGATGGAGCGCAGTGGTTTTGATTACCGGTTCAAATGGAGGACTATCCCACAGTTCAAGAGGATCTGGAGGTTGTACATCGTAGTGTCCGTAAACCAACACCGTAGGTAAATCAGGATTTACAAGGTAGGCTCCGTATACAATGGGATGCCCTGCTGTGGGGATGACCTCTACGCTGGGACAATCCGCTTGTAAGAGCGAATTTTTTACCCACTCGGCACCGTCTTCAACATCTTTTTTATGTACAGGATCAGCACTGACAGAGGGGATTTTTAAAAATTCTATCCATTCATCCAAAAATCGTTGTTGTGCTGCGTTCAATTCCATTTCTTTCTGTTATTGTGATTACAAAGTTAACGTATGTATTTTTTTTGGATGGGGAAATTTTATTGAAAAACTTAATTATATTTGTCCACCCTTTGCGGGTGTGGTGAAATTAGTAGACTTGTCTACCTTGCCTTTTTAAGGCAAATGTCAGGCAGTTACGCTAATTCATCGATTCGTAAGAATACGTTCTAAAAAATAAATAATGCGGGTGTGGTGAAATTGGTAGACACGCTAGATTTAGGATCTAGTGCTTCACGGCGTGGGGGTTCGAGTCCCTTCACCCGCACTTTTCTTAATTTTTCGTTTCTATTATTTTTCACAACTGTGGAGACAGAGAACGTCAGAAGGATACTCAAAATCAATTTATTGGCGAAGATTTACTTTAAAACAAATGTTTTTTTATATTGTTATCACTATTTTATAGATAAGAGATTTTTATTTTAGGGTGATGGAAAAACAATTGGTTAAAAATTTTAAATTAAGCTTATACTTAATCACACCTCTGTTGTGCATTTGGGGATTAAAAGTCCTTCTTTCAGGGCCCAGCAGCGAGATGTCAGGAGGTCAAACCTCTCTTGAGGTAAGCAAAGCGGTGCCAGAAATCATAAGTTACAACTTTGATGTAAAGCCCATCTTGTCAGACAAATGTTATACCTGTCACGGTCCTGATGCTGAAGCACGTCAAGCGAATTTAAGGCTGGACAAAGAAGAGGGTTCTTTTGGAGTGGCTAAAAATTTAAGCAACCTGCCCATCATCAAAAGTGGAGATCCTAAGGGGAGCGCCCTTGTTTTTCATATCAACAGTACCGATCCTAAAAACCAAATGCCTCCTCCAGATTCAAATTTGTCACTCTCTTCCCAGCAAAAACAAATTTTAGAAAAATGGATTGAACAAGGAGCTTCTTGGGAAGGCCACTGGGCGTATCAAGTTCCACAAAAAGCCGAAGTTCCCCTAACAAAATACCAGGACTGGGCTCAAAATGAGATCGATAATTTTGTTGCAGCAAAACTCGAAAATAAAGGATTGAACCCTTCTTCATTAGCTGAAAAAGAAATCATCTTAAGAAGACTGGCCTTCGATTTGACGGGCCTTCCGCCTAGCTTGGAATTAATGGATCAATTTTTAGAAGACGAGTCAGAACTAGCGTATGAAAAAATGCTAGATCACCTGATGGCGCAACCTCAATTTGGAGAGCGTATGGCCTCAGTTTGGTTGGATGTTGCCCGGTATGCAGATACACATGGCTATCAAGACGATTTAGAACGGGTTATGTGGCCTTGGAGAGATTGGGTTATAAATGCATTTAATAAAAACTTACCTTATGATGAGTTCATTACCTGGCAGTTGGCAGGTGATCTTTTGGACGAACCCACTTTAGAACAAATCGTAGCCACGGGGTATAACCGAAATCATAAAATCACCCAAGAGGGAGGAGTCATTGACGAAGAATATCGTGTGGAATATGTAGCCGATCGCGCTGTCACCACTTCCAAAGCACTTATGGGGATCACAGTAGAATGTGCACGCTGCCACGATCATAAATATGATGCGGTTTCTCAAAAAGAGTTTTTTAGCCTGTACAGTTTCTTTAATAATGTGGATGAAAAAGGCCGTATTGAATACGGTGAAACACCAGCGCCATTTGTCACTATTGATAAAAAAATAGCAGCAGAAGAACTTTCCTTTTTACATCTTCCTGACAGTATTGCTAAAGTAGAACTTATGGTCATGGAAGAAGTGGAAAATCTGAGAACCACCTACACCTTAGCCCGAGGACAGTACGACGCACCCAACCAAGAAGTCCAACCGGGAACACCCGCTCGGATTTTACCCTTTGATGAAACCTATGCTCAAAATCGATTGGGTTTAGCAAAATGGTTTTTTGACGAGAAAAACCCTTTAACTTCTCGTGTGGTGGTCAACCGTTTTTGGCAACAGTTTTTTGGAAGAGGGTTGGTAGCCACCCCAGAAGATTTTGGAAATCAAGGGGCACGTCCTTCCCATCCGGAATTACTGGACTGGCTTGCTGTTACTTTCAGAACACAAGACCAATGGGATATTAAAAAATTCATCAAAAGAGTTGTCCTTTCGGCGACCTATAGACAATCCAGTAAAACCTCCCTTGAGGCAAGCCGCCTGGATCCCACAAATGTATTTTTAGCCTACTATCCAAGGCAAAAACTCCCTGCAGAAATGATTCGGGACAATGCTCTTGTCACAAGTGGCTTACTGAATGGAACCATAGGAGGACCCAGTGTAAAACCACATCAACCCGAAGGGCTGTGGGAAGAAACAACCTCTGGACAAGGACTAACCCAATATCAACCGGACGGTGGGGTCAATCGATATAGAAGAAGTTTGTACACCTTCTGGAAAAGAACAGTGCCCCCTCCCAATATGATTACATTTGACGCTCCTACCCGAGATTTATGTACCGTGGAACGACAAAAAACAAGTACTCCACTGCAGTCCTTAGTCTTGTTAAACGATCCCCAGTTTTACAGTGCTGCAGAAGCAATTGCCAATAAAATAGACACAGAAGATACGCTTCAGACGGAACGCGAAAAAATTCTAAAACTTTTTAGAACAATCACCTTAAGAACACCCAATGAAGCGGAGAAAAAACTTTTAAGTGACTATTTCGATGCCTTGCTGAGCAACAACGAACAAGCCTCTGAAAATCCTTTAGTAGATATGGCATTATTAATATATAATTTGGACGAAACTACCCAAAAAAGCTAACCTTATGGATCCTTTACACGAACATTTATTAAACAAAAACCGGCGTCATTTTTTACAAAAAATGGGCTTGGGTATTGGTGGTTTAGCCTTGGGGAGCTTACTGGATCCGATGGGGTTAAATCAAAATCAGACAGCGGCAGATTTACTCCAAACAGGACCTATGCCTTTACCTCATTTTGCTCCGAAAGCCAAACGTATTATTTATCTTTTTCAAAGTGGGGGACCTTCACAGCTGGACTTGTTTGATTACAAACCGAAGTTGAATGAAATGCGAGGGCAAGATTTACCCGAATCCATCCGTAAGGGACAACGTTTGACAGGGATGACTTCGGGACAATCCAACTTTCCACTGACGGGAAGTGTCTATAATTTTAAACAATACGGAGAGTCCCGTGCGTGGATTAGCGATCTGATGCCTTATACCGCAAAAATAGCCGATGAACTTTGTTTTGTGAAGTCCATGCATACTGAGGCGATTAATCACGATCCAGCAATCACCTTTTTTCAAACAGGTTCCCAACAATCGGGAAGGCCTAGTTTTGGTTCTTGGATGAGTTATGGTTTGGGGAGTTTAAATGATAACTTACCTTCTTTTATCGTAATGCTGTCTCGAGGTACAGGACGACCTAATGGCCAACCCCTTTACTCCAGACTTTGGGGGAATGGATTTTTAAGCTCGCTGCATCAGGGGGTTCAATTCCGTGCGGGAAAAGATCCTGTTTTGTATTTAAAAAATCCAGAGGGAGTTACCCGAAAAGAACGCCGTCAGATGCTCGATTACTTGGCTCAGATGAATGAGGAGCAAGAAAAACTCTTTGGCGATCCCGAAGTAGCCAACCGCATTGCTCAATACGAAATGGCTTACAGGATGCAAACCTCAGTGACAGACGTCATGAATATCGAAGATGAACCTGACCATGTTTTTCAAATGTACGGTCCCGAGGCACTCACACCGGGAACCTTTGCGGCAAACTGTATTTTGGCAAGACGACTCATAGAAAAAGACGTCCGCTTCATACAACTTTATCACATGGGATGGGATCAACACGATAACCTTCCTACCCAAATTGCAAAACAGGCCAAAGACGTTGACCAAGCCTCTGCCGCTTTGATTATGGATCTCAAGCAACGCGGATTGCTCGAAGATACCTTAGTTGTATGGGGAGGTGAATTTGGAAGAACCAACTACAGTCAAGGAACATTAACAGACATCAATTACGGGAGAGATCACCACCCCAGATCGTTCACTATCTTTATGGCGGGAGGAGGAATTAAACCGGGCTTTACTTACGGAGAAACCGATGAATTTGGATACAATGTGATAAAAGATCCAATGCATGTACACGATTTACAAGCAACGATTTTAAACCAATTTGGCGTGGACCACACCAAACTCACTTATAAATATCAAGGAAGACGTTTCCGTCTGACAGATGTATCAGGTAATGTTATTCATTCGATTTTAAGCTAGCCCTATGACTTCCAGAAGAAACTTTTTACAGTCGGGTATGTTTTTGGGTGCTGCTGCACTCTCACCCGCTATGTTTTGGGAATGTGCCCAAGGAAACCCCTTGATTGTTGGCCACGGAGACTTTACCTATAAAGTAAACCCAAACTGGGGCGTTTTGGATGCGACAAAAACCCCTGTAAAACATTGTCATGAAATAGTGCAAACCCAAAATGGAGATTTGTACTTATTGACCAATCACACCAAAAACAACATCCTAGTTTACACCCTTGACGGAAAGTTAAAGAAAAGTTGGGGTACACAATTCCCAGGAGCCCACGGCTTAACCCTTTTTGATGAAAATGGAACCGAGGTCCTGTGGATTACCGACTATGAGAGAAATCAAGTGTTTAAAACTACTCTGGAGGGGGAAATCCTATTGACTATCAACGCTCCTCAAGATCTGGAGGTCTATAAAGAAAAAAGAAATTTTAAACCAACAGAAACAGCAATTGCTCCCGACGGAAGTATTTATATTGCCGATGGATACGGTGCCCAAATGATCACCCATTTTGATCCTCAGGGAAATCTTGTCAATGCTTTTGGAGGCTACGGTACGGAAAAGGATAAATTTCAAAATGCACACGGAATTTGTTTGGATCAAAGATTTGATAAAACCCCTACACTTTTAATTACAGCAAGAGAACAGCAGGCAGTGAAACGCTTTAGTTTGGAAGGGGTTCATCAGAATACGATTTCCTTTCCAGGAGCAAATATTTGTCGCCCGGTGATTCATAATGACAAGTGCTATTTCAGTGTGCTCAAATCTACAGGGGTATCGAATGAAGACTCGGGCTTTGTAATGATTTTAAATGAAAAGGATGAGGTGGTTTCTTGTCCAGGTGCAAGCTTTAACGAAACTGATAATGGGCAATCGCATTACCATCAGAATTTGCGTCTATTTCAATATCCTCACGATGTTTGTATTGATAAAGACGAAAACATCTATGTTGCCCAGTGGAATTCTGGCAATACCTATCCCATTAAATTAGAACGGGTATGATACGGATTTTGGGCTTGTTTTCAGTACTTCTTTTGTTTGGCTGTAAAAAGCAAACAACCTATACAGAGGCTTCAAATGTTCAACTCGCAACGCCCTTGATCAACAGCAGCTCACTTTTTGCAACTGAAAACAACAAAATAGAAGCTCCCTATTTGGATGCAGGACTCGGCTTGGAAGTGAACTCTATAGAGGGGAAAAAACGAACTGTTTTTAATTCTAAGGAGAACATCGCATTAGACGAAATTGGAACGTATCGATTACGGACTGTAAATCCACCATTTCTTCCCAGTGAATGGGTGGAGCTTAAAGTACTTCCAGAAGGGAAGGCCATAGAATCAATAGACTGGATAACCGACCCCAAACCCAACTACTTTAAAGGGGGCAGTGCGGTTTTGATTGATGGTAAAAGTGCCGACTTTTCTTTCCATTCCAAAGGATGGACTGGGGCAAACAACCCTTTTGGTTTGAAGGTTCAATTTGACACAACAACTCGTGTAGATTCTCTTACCCTAGGAGTGCTTTTCAATCCATCAGCTTGGATCTATCCCATTTCAGAATTACGAATTAAAATTCAAAAAGACAGATCTGAGGTGATCCTAAAAGATTTTGATTTTAAAGTAGAAGGAAACCTAAATGAACAAAAACATATTTTTCTTTCTTTTGCAGTAGGGGAAGAAGCAAATGAAATGCAATTGGATTTTATTCCAAAAAATTTGCCAGAGGAGCACACCGGGGCGGGAACCCCCGCGTGGTTGTTCCTAGATGAACTTATTATTTATTAAACTATACTATTTGTGGATATCTGGATTGATTATTTAGGGAAGTTTCACCCAGTAGTTTTACATCTCCCCATCGGGGCATTGTTGTTTACTTTTTTGTTGGCGCTCCTTGGCTTTAAAGAAGTAAAACCCTTTCGCCTACCTATTAAAATTGGAATAATTTTCAGTTTTTTTAGCGCATTTGCATCCAGTATTTTAGGATATCTGTTGTATGACTCTGGAGGATACGACGCGGATAGCGTACAACGCCATTTGATTTTGGGTTGGAGTACCACCGCGTGTATCGGACTGTTATGGATTCTTTTTAAACGAGTTACGTATCGAACGATCTTTCTCCCGTTTTTTGTTGTGAGTATTAGTGTACTCACCCTAACAGGTCACTACGGAGGACAAATCACTCACGGACAAGAATATTTAGCACTTCCTGTGGCCCCTGAAAAAGAAGATCTAATCGATACGGATTCCATACAACTCTACAATCAAGCCATTGCAAAGGTTTTTGATAAAAAATGTGTGAGCTGTCATAATTTTTCCAAACGAAAAGGAGGTTTAGCACTTCATCAACCAGCAGCGATTTTGGAAGGGGGAGAACGTGGAATGCCTTACGAAACAGGGAATTCGACGAAGAGTAGGATCACAACCTATGCCGATCTTCCCTTAGAAGACGACCTGCATATGCCACCCAAAGGGAGACCTCAGTTAACACCTAGTGAGATCAAACTCCTGGCATACTGGATTGATCAAGGGGCGGCCTTTGAAGGTACAGCAAGTCTAGAGCGTTTTCCAGAGGAAGTACAACAATCCTTTGCACAATTTTTACCCAAAGCACTGCCCGAAGTGGAGCCTTTAAGTGTAAAAACATTAGTAAAACTCCAAGAAAATGGCTTTCGACTTACTTCTTATACTGCAGACACTCCCTTTTTACAGGTAAAATATTCGGGAAAAACTCTGGAACGAGACGCTTTAAATATACTTACCGATGCAGCTGAACAAGTGGTAGAACTAGAACTTTCCAATTTGGAACTGCCGGAACGTTTTTGGGAAAAAATAGGAGCGTTTAAAAATCTTTTAAAATTAAAAATTGACGGTACCAACACGGAAGATCAAAACCTTGAAAAGCTCGTGGAGCTTCCGTTAACGTCCTTAAATATAGGGAGAACTCCAGTTACCACAGCAGGAGCACGTAGCTTGTTTGGGCATCCTACTTTGGAACGTTTGTATGCCTGGAACACCAAGATAGCCGTTAGAGAGGAAGAGAAACTTCAGGAACAAACTCCAATTAAATTGGCCTTTGGTGTATTCGAAGGTTTTTCTAAACCGCAACAACTAAAACCACCCCAGTTGACTACAGAAAAAACACTCTTTGACTCTGAAATTGCAGTGGACTTTTTCAGTAAAATTAAGGGTAACGTGATTCGATATACCTTGGACGGTTCGGATCCAGATTCGACTTCACTGCGTTATGAAGATCCCATAAAAATTGGCACTTCCTTGACCCTTAAAGCGAGAAGTTTTAAAGAGGGGTGGCTGCCCAGTGATGTATTTACGGAAGACTACTTCAAGGTTGGAAAAAAAATTGAAAAGCATCAAATGCTGACCCGCCCTTCTAATCGGTATTCAGGCGTCCACAAACTTTTTGATTTTGAAGAGGGATCTACAAATTTTGCTGATGGGAACTGGCTTGGTTTTTCAGGTAATGATTTGGAATTCACCACTAAAATTTCAACAAACGAATCCATTGAAAACATTACCGTTAGCTGTATGGAATCCATAGGTGGCTGGATTATCTATCCAAAAAGTATTCGAGTTTATGGTAGGTCGGGTGAAGATTCTTTTTCAGAAATTGGTCGCTACGATTACCGACCTAAAAAAATCCCAACGGAGACAACCAAGAAAAGTTTTACTCTACCCATCAAGGTAGAAGATTATACCGAAATTAAATTGGTCGTCAAAAATGTCGGAACACTTCCCCAATGGCATCCTGCCGCAGGAAATGAGGCTTGGTTGTTTGTAGATGAAATCCTATTTTGGTAACTATAAATAGGGTATTTAAAGCCTTAACCATTAAGAAGTAAACGCAGGACAAAATAGAAAAGAGAGGGACAAAGTAAACAACCCAAACCCGTATAGAATGTTGCAGTTAGAGCTCCATAGGGCACCAATTTTGGGTCAGTGGCGGCTAAGCCTGCGGTTACCCCACTCGTAGTTCCAATCAAGCCACCAAATACGATTGCAGCTTTAGGGTTATTCAATTGAATGTATTTTGCAAAAAGGGGAGTGCCCACCGTAGCAACTATGGTTTTTACTACCCCCGTAGCAATACTGATGGCAATAATTTCTGAACTCACTCCTAAGGCAGAACCCGTAACAGGACCCACGATGTAAGTACAGGCTCCAGCTCCAATGGTTGCCAAACTTGCAGGATCTGTATATCCAAGTAAATAAGCACATAGTACCCCTATTGAAAAAGACCAAAATACGCCTACAAAAAGTGAGAGGACACCAGCCAATCCCGCAGACTTAATTTTATTGACATCCGCACCCATAGCAGTCGCAACAACAGCAAAATCTCTTAGCATAGATCCGCCAAAAAAGGCCATTCCAGAAAAAAGGCTAAGATCTGCAATTCCCTTTTTATCCCCTAAAAAAGCAAGGGATAAACCTATACTGACGGCCAAGGCAACACCTGGAATTTTTTTATTAAAAAGTGTAGCGGAAATTTTAAATGAAACCCACATAATGATACCTACAAATAGAAAAGCAAATAACAGTCCGTTTTTCCCAATAAGCTGATTGATCATCTCATTCATGGTCATCTGTTTTGATTTGTTCTTTTCCGATTTTCGATAGAACAGGGACAATGAAAAAAGCCGAAAGTGTGACGATTGTTCCTGCAACTAGAGCTACAGGTCCACCAGTAAGAGCCGCTTTTACGTTTTGAGTTGACGCCATAGCAATGATAATAGGGATGTACATACCACTCCAAAAAAGAATTCCTTCTTTGGTGCCAATTTCCAAACCTCCTTTTTTATTTACCCACGCATTGATTGAAATCAATAAGAGCATAGCAAAGCCAACACCTCCAACATCTCCGTTGACATCAATCAATTTCCCTAGTAACGTGCCTAAAAATTTTCCAGCTAGGAAGCAAAAAGCCAAAAGAGCAACACCGTATATTTTCATAGACGTTTTAAATAAAGAGTTTTTTTAATTCATTTTTGGTGACTTTTCCCATTACATTTCTGGGGAGGTCCTCTTGAAGGATATATTTTCTTGGAATTTTATAAGAGGGTAATAAGCTTTTTAGCCAAGTAGAGACAGCTTTAAAATCGAGGGTTTCTTTGTTTACAATCAAACTGGCACAGATCAACTCTCCCCATTCCTCGTCCGGGACTCCCACCACACCACATTCTTTTATATCTGGATGTTTTCTTAGTGCTTCCTCAATTTCCAAAGCAGAAATTTTATATCCTCCAGACTTGATAATATCTACTGAATTACGCCCCAAAATTCGATAACAATTATTTTCAAAAACAGCTATGTCTCCTGTTTTAAACCAACCCTCTTTGGTAAAGGTAGCTTGTGTAGCTTTGGGTTTATTCCAATATTCTTTAAAGACATTAGGTCCTTTTACTTGAATTTCCCCTTGATTTCCCTCCTTTACGGGTTGATTTTGTTCATCTGCTAACCGAACTGTAACTCCCTCTAACGGCAACCCAATGTGACCTGGAATTCGTTTGGCACGATAAGAATTACTAATGGCCATTCCCATTTCGGTCATTCCATAACGCTCCAATAAAACATGGCCACTTATTTTTTTCCATGCCTCTAAAACGGATACGGGAAGTGCAGCAGACCCAGATACCATCAATCGGAATTTTTTAAGTATCGAAGAGATTTCTTCTTGTTCGGTCAGGGAAAGTTCCTTCCAAAATACGATAAGTTTATAGTAAATGGTAGGGACCGCCATAAAGACATTAATGGATTCTCTAGAAAAAGAATCAAACACTTTTTTTGAATCAAACCTAGAAAGAAATTCACAACAGGCACCTGACCACAAAGCACAAGAGAGTACATTGATGATTCCGTGGACATGATGCATGGGCAATACATTTAAAATATGATCTTCTTTACTCCACCCCCATCCACGTGTTAATGAAGTGATTTGAGCTTCAATATTTTGATGTGTAGTTACCACTCCTTTAGGATTTCCTGTAGTGCCACTAGTATAAAGAATCAAGGCACTTCGTTCTTTTTTAATGGCTAAATCGAGTGTGATATTTTGAGATTCAGCTTCCTCAAAATCAAAAGAGTAAGTTACTTTTTCCGAAAGAGGCTCCAATTTATTTTTGAATTCTTTGGAATAAACTAAACATTCTGCTTGGGTATCTTCGATGACATAAGTCAAGGAGGCTAAAGGATGTTTTTCACATAGTGGTACAGCGATACCACCTGCTCTCCATATAGCCCACATTAGTGCAGTATATTCAAAGCTAGGAGGCATTAAAAAAGCGATTCGCGCTCCGTTTAAATCCGTTCTTCCCCGTAATAAAAAATGAGCAAGTTCAGTAGATTTTGAAATTAAATCGGTGTAACTATACGATTGTCCTGTACTTATGATTGCGATTCGACTCTTGTGTTTTTGGGCTTGTGCGAAGAGGTTTTTCATGGTGTACTGTTTATCCTAATGCTGAAATCAATTCTGGTCTTCGATCCAAATAATCCGTAATTTGTTCGTAAGCCAAAGCAAATTCAAGTACTTTCTTGTCCGATCCAAATTTGCCTAACACCTGAATTCCCATGGGTCTTCCACTTGGGTCAAATCCTGTGGGACTATTAAATGCAGGAATCCCTCCTAGACTCCCTATGATGACCACTTCCATCCAGCGATGATAGGTATCCATTTCACGACCATTGATTTGCTTGGGCCAATTTGTTTCTTTTGAAAATGGAAAGACTTGAGCTGTCGGTAGAAGTAAAAAATCATAGCTACGGAACAACCGATCTAATTCTCCATACCATGCTTTACGAATTTCTTTGGCGTGTTGTACATCCTTTTCAGTGAGGCTAAGGGCTTGTTCAATTTCCCATATCAATTCAGGTTTTAAAAGGTCATGCGTTTTAGGATCCTCATAAAACTCAAGCATATTAAGCCGGGTATGATGCCGGAGCGTTGTCCAGCAAAACCACAAATCAGCTGGAGAAAATTTGGGCTGTGCAAGTTCAATATTTGCTCCTGCAGTATCAATTTTATTTAAACTGTTCTCACACAAGTCTAGAATTCCTGATTCAAAAGGTAAGTAACCGTTTAAATCTCTGAGCCATCCGATTTTGACACCTTTTAAATTCAAAGGATTTAAGTTTTGAAAATTGGGCTGGAGTGCTACAGTATTTAATAACTGGATCAAATCTCTTGTATTCCTTCCCATGGGACCAGAAGTCCAAAGCAAACGCTCTTCCGCATTGCCCTCACTCATGACCACCGTGGTGCTGGGTCTAAAACCCACTACATTATTAAAGGCTCCAGGATTTCTGAGTGACCCCATCATATCTCCTCCTTCTGCTGCAGGAAGCATATGCGTACCCAAACCACAAGCAGCACCTCCACTGCTTCCGCCAGCGGTGAGTTTTGGATTGTATGCACTTCCAGTAGCTCCAAATATAGGATTGTAGGTTTGGGAACCCAAACCAAATTCTGGGGTATTGGTCTTACCGATAAATAGCGCTCCTTGATTTCTGATTTTTTGAACAAGGACGCTGTCTTCTTCTGCAATTCTATTGGCAAACATTGGTGATCCGCTGGTATGTAGCATCCCTTTTACAGGAGCCAAGTCTTTTATGGCGTGTGGCATACCGTGCATCCACCCCCAATAGTCTCCTTTTGCCAAAGCTGCATCGGCTTCTTTTGCTTCTTCTAAAAGAATGTCATCAGATACCCTACTTACAATAGCATTATAAGTAGGATTAAATTGATTAATATGTTTTAAATAAGCATTCATAACCTCGACACAACTGACTTTTTTTGTTCGAATGGCGTCCGAGAGAGTAACGGCATTAAAAGCAGTGATGTCAGCGGGGAGTTCTTTTGAAAATAACGAACAGGAATAGGAGAGAGGGAGCGTTGAAAGGAATCCTAAGTTGACACCTTTTTTTATAAAGTTTCTTCTATTCATTTTGTATGCCTTAAGACTAATTAGTACTGAGAGTAAGTTAACAAAAAAAAGGTACTTTAACAGTCTAATAAATAGGACAATGAGAATACTAATTTTGATTTTATGTGGGATATTGTTTTCCTCTGTAGAGGCACAAGAACCTTCCGCTCCCTTTGGAGCAATTGAAGATTTTTTCAAAGCTTTTCACAACAAAGAGGCAAAGGTTCTCAGCACTGCGTTTTCTGAATCGGCGGTGATGCAAAGAGCCGTCCATCAAGAGGGAGAATCAGTACTGATTCAGCAAGACATTTCAAATTTTATTAAGCGCGTAGCAAGTCGCCCAGACACTCCTGTATGGGAAGAGGTCTTGGGAACCCCTGTAGTGCAACAATCGGCAAACCTGGCTACTGTTTGGGTGCCGTTTCGATTCTATTTGGACGGAAAATTTTCCCATTGTGGGGTCAACCAGTTTACCCTTTTTTGGAATGGTAACCAATGGAAAATCATCCATTTGATAGATACTTCAGAGACTTGTGAAGCCGACTGACTTAGTTTTGTAAGCTATTCTTGTAAACCTCTCCTTTTTTCATTACGAGGTCCACTTTTTGCAACAAAGAAATGTAACGCAGTACATCTCCTTTTACCGCAATGATATCTGCTTGTTTCCCTACACTTACGGTGCCTACTTTATTTTCTTCTCCCATAAATTTAGAGGGCCAATAGGTTGCTGATTTGATCGCTTCCAAAGGAGGCACCCCTAGTTCTCTTACCCAAATATCCAGTTCATTCCAGGTACTTTGGGAGTGAAATTTCATGGGTACGCCACTATCGGTTCCGATTAGCAGGACCACCCCAGACTCTTTAAGTTGATTGAATTTTGTCTTTAAAGTGGGCTTTCGGATGGAGGTAAGTTGAAAATAAGGAAGTTCCCCAGGTTTGCTGATGGATTGTTGGATGTCTTGAACTATGGAGACGGGTAAGTCCAAATGCCAGCTGTCATTGTCTAAGCTCTCGGGATTATTGACAACATAATCGTGGTTAAAAAGAACCTCAATGGTTGGAGTCCAATACAAGGGTCCTAAATTCATTTTTGCCGTCCGCTCTTTGATTAGTTCCATCACATCTTCGGGATAGGCAGGTGAGGAAGAAAGTCCTGTGTGCTCAAAATTGTCAACTCCTGCTTTAATGCCTAAGCGGATTTCTTCAGGACGATGCGAATGGGCAACGACTTTTAAGTTGTTCTTATGTGCTTCCTCTACGACTCCTCGAATTTCCTCCATCGTCATTTGATCTTGGTCTATCAGTTTGATACAATCTACACCCGCTTGAGCTAATTTTCTGACTTTTCCCCTAGCGTCTTTTTCTCCATTGACTCCCCATCGGAAGGCCTCGGTTCCTGGATACGGTTCTTTTTGGATAAAGGGACCACTCATGTACATAGTAGGACCGGGAAGTTTGCCTGCGTTGATGGCATCTCGTACCTCTAAACTGGCTTCTAAGGGACCTCCTAAATCTCGTGCACTGGTGACTCCTGCCAGCAGTAATTGATGTGCCGAAGCGGGCATGATGACATTGCCAAAAATGGGTAAATAGGTTTTGTCCCAATAGCTGTAATCGGAATGACCCGTGATCATTAGGTGAACATGCATGTCCCACAATCCTGGAAGCACGCTCATTCCTTCTGTAGAAATGACCTCTGCTCCCTCGGGAATGGAGGTATTGTCCACTGTTCCTACTTTGACAATGGTTTCCCCTTCAATCAAAACCACACTGTTTTTTAGAGGTTCATTTCCGTATCCGTCGATTAAGGTTCCGCCAACAAGGGCTTTGGTTTGAGCATACATTCCCAAGGGGAGCAAAAAGAGTAAAAAAAGTTTTTTCATTTGAAAATCGTTAGTGTTTATTGTTTTTGATAACCGGGGCCTTTTACAAATCGGCCTCCAAAGGCACCCGTATGGGTTCCATTTTCCAGTACATGTGTCCCGTTGACCCAAACCTGTTCTACCCCTGTAGTGTACTGCATGGGGTTTTCAAAGGTGGCAAAATCGCGAATGGATTTTGGATCAAACACCACTACATCTGCAAAATAGTTTTCTTTTAAAAAACCTCTTTCTTTAATTTTTAGGTTGGTAGCGGGCAAACCTGAGAGTTTGTAAATGGCTTCTTCCATTGGGATAAGCTGTTCATCACGAACGTATTTTCCCAATAATCGCGCAAAATTTCCAAAAGCACGAGGGTGAGTACTGTTTTTTAAAAATACCCCTTCAGGAGCTAGGGAACCCGCATCCGATCCAAAACTCATATAAGGCAGTTGAATCTGTCGTTTGACATTTTCCTCATTCATCAAAAAATAGACGGTACCCACTCTGCTCCCGTCTTGGATGACCAAATCGATGGCGGTCTCTTCAGGGCTTTTTCCTTTTATTTTTGCCACTTCGGTAAGGGTTTTCCCTGTTAAATATTTAAGGCTGTCGTTTTTAAAACCTACCAGAATTAATTTGTCTGGAGATTCCGCAGCACGCATCAGGTTTTCCCATTCATCGGTATCAGTTTGCATTTCTTTAATGACGCGTTTACGAATCTGGGGATCTTTAAGCCGTTGAATCCACTGTTCCAATCCGCCTTCTTGAACCCATGGAGGCATGGAGGCGTCAAGGCCTGTTGCTCCTGCGGTGTAGGTGTACATATCGGTAGTTATTTTTAGTCCTTTGGCTCGAGCGGAATCTATTTTTTGGATCACCCTATCGAGTTTTCCCCAGTTCTTTTTTCCGCTTTGTTTCAGGTGATAGATCTCCGCGGGAATTCCTGCTTCATTGGCGATCGTCAAAAGTTCATCTACGCTTTCTAGCAGTTTATTCCCTTCACTTCGCATGTGGGAAATATACATACCACCGTAGTCTGCTGCTACTTTACAGATTTCGATGAGTTCCTCGGTAGAGGAATAAAAAGCGGGTGCGTAAATTAGCGAAGACCCAATACCCATGGCTCCTTCTTTCATTCCTTGGTGCACCAAGTCCTTCATCAATTCTAATTCCTCAACATTGGGTGCTCTGTCTTCATAACCTACTGCGTTTACCCGAAGGGTCGTAGCTCCAATAAAAGAGGCCACGTTGGTAGAAATTCCTTTGTCTTCCAAAAACTGAAGGTATTCACCCAAAGTCGTCCAAGTGATTTCGTATTGAATATCACCTTGGTTTTTTTTCATAGAGGCTTTGAGTGGATCGTTGAGCGGTCCCCAAGACATACCTTCTCCGAAAACTTCTAAGGTTACGCCTTGACGGAGATCACTTTGGGACTTTCCATCTTCGATTAAACTATCGACTCCCCAACTGAGCATATTGATAAACCCCGGAGAAACTGCTTTATCCGTCGCATTTATGTTTTGATCAGCTCGAAAAAACTTTGGAGGTCCTACATAGACAATTTTGTCTCCTTTTATTGCTACTGTTCCTGTGAACGGAGGAGATCCTGTTCCGTCGTAAAGGGTTCCATTTTGAATTACCACATCTACTTTAGGTCCCTGAGAACAGGAGAGGAATAAAGCAATACTGGCAAAAAGGAAAAAAGAGCTTTTTTTCATCATTTATGGGTTCAAAATTATTTGTGGTATGCTGCTGTGTGATGTATTAATTTTTTTCACCTGCACCTCCATAGTTTCCATAGTTTTCTGGTGTTGGATCAATTCTGCTTTTAAACTTTCAATACGCTCCAACTGTGGGATTGTAGGAGGATTGGTCGTATTGTCAATAGCGCGCATCAACGATCGGATCTCCTCGCGTAGTCTTGGTCTTTGTCTGTAATTCATGGACGGAGGAGGCCGCATCAGGTGCTCGTCTTTAAAGCCACTGAGTTCCTTGTGAAGTGCTTCCACAGTACTGGTATCTCCCTGATTATAAGAGTCTAGTTTTTCTTTTAAATGAGCTGTTTGATCAATTACTGAACTTACATGGTCAATGAATTCATGAGTTTCACTAAGTAAATCTCTTAAATTGAGTAGAGCATCTACTTTTGCCTCATAATCGGTTTGCGACATTTCAATTCTAGGATCACCACTTACTTGGATCTCTGTAGTTAACGATTGACCCATATAGTCCAAGTGAGCCGTATAGGTACCTGGAGCTACTTTAGGTCGGATTCCTCCATAGCTAAAACCTTCTTCGACTTTGTTTTGCAATGCTTTAGCACCCTCATGCCCCAGATCCCAAACAATGCGGTTGATTCCCTTTTTAGCTTCTTTGTGAACTAAGGTCGTTACCAATTGTCCGTTCTGATCTTTGATTTCTACTTTAACAGGTTCTTCTGCGTTGTTGTTTAAGCTAAAATTGATATAGGTGCCGTATTCTGGGTTTTTTGCTTTGTACGTTCGGTCACCCAAGTTTTCAATTCTCCAAAACATATTCCACAAGGTTCCTTCGCGGACGGGAAACAGGTGGACGTCTTTGCCTGTCGCTTCCTCCATTTCTTCTAAAGGTCTAATGTCGTCAAGAATATAGGCACCTCTACCGTGGGTTCCCACAATGAGGTCTCGTTCTCGCGCTTGGATTCTCAAATCTCTGACCGAAACATTGGGAAGATCGACATTGATTTTCTCCCAATTTTCACCCATATTCCAAGAAGCGTAAATCCCGTGTTCCATTCCTGCAAAAAGTAAGTTGGGATTGTAGGGATCTTGCCGTACTACTTTGACATAATCATCAGCGGGCAAGTCAGAAACGATTTTTTGCCAGGTTTTACCAAAGTTAGTTGTCATGAAAATATAGGGTCTAAAATCATCCATACGGTGTTGATCTACCACCACAAAAGCGGTTCCGGCATTGTGTTCAGACGCGTGTATTTTAGAAACCCAAGCGTATTCAGGAAGTCCTTTGATACGGTCGTTGAGTTTGTTCCAATTTTTTCCTCCGTCTAGTGAAAGTTGCACATTTCCATCGTCTGTTCCTGCCCAGATTACACCCTTTTGAACGGGAGATTCTGCAATGTAAAGAACAGTACAGTGAAACTCTGCTGCGGTATTGTCTTGGTAGATGGTTCCCCCGGAGGTACGTTGTTTGGATTTGTCATTGGTAGTCAAATCTGGACTGATGACTTCCCAACTGTTTCCTCGGTCTTGTGATTTAAAAATTACATTTCCGCCTATATAAACTGTTTCTGGGTCGTTTGGCGAGATGTGAATCGGAGCATCCCAGTTGAATCGATATTTGTGTTTTTCGATTGCATCTCCCGCTGATCCTACAATTTTTGGATAGGGATGAATCGTTTGTACATTGCCATAACGACTGTCTACTAAAAAGGGAACTCCTCCTTGAAGATTGGTATAAACTAAATGTTCATTTCCAGGGATGGGTTCGGCGTAATAGCCGTCTCCATAAGCGAGTCCTTTCCAATGTCGTTTTAAAATTCCCGCTTCATAAAGCGAGTTACTGGGCCCTACCCAAGTTCCGTTGTCTTGTAATCCTCCATAAACATTGTAGGGTTTTAGGTTGTCTACTTGGATTTGATAAAACTGAGAAAGTTCAATATTGTTGATTATTTCCCAATGGTCTCCCCCGTCAAAAGAGCGTTGAAAACCACCGTCACTTCCATTGAGGATGTATTCAGGATTTTCAGGATCGATCCATAAGGCTTGGTGGTCACCGTGTACGGTAGTTGCGATACGTTCCCAAGTTTGACCGTTGTCTTTTGAGCGGCTCAATCTTCCTGAAATAGAAAAAAGAATGTTGGGGCGTTTGGGATCTACTCGAACATCGCTATAGTAAAAAGGTCTGAAGTTAATGTTGGGGTCGTCATTGACCAGTTCCCAGTTTTCTCCTTTGTCCTCCGAACGGAAAGCGGTTCCCCCTCCTTCAAATTCAGTCATTAAGTAAACAATGTTCGGGTCGCTTTGAGCAATGTGAATTCCCGGACGTGCCATATCGGTTTTGGGAAGCCCTTTCATTATTTTTTTCCAAGTTGCTCCGCCATCCGTGGTTTTATAAATGGCCGTATTTTTTCCCCCATCGTCGAAACGCCAAGGCTTTCTTCTGAAGGTCCACATTCCTGCATACATAATTCTGGGATTGTCGTTTTCCATGTCAAGGTCTGCACAGCCGGTATCTTCATCGACATAAAGAATTTTGTCCCAGCTTTTTCCGCCGTCTGTGGTTTTGAATACGCCGCGTTCTGGGTTGGGTCCCCATTCTTTTCCCAAAGCACATACACAGGCTACATCAGGATCGTTGGGATCTACCACAATTCGCTTGATACGTTCCGTTTTTTTTAGTCCGAGATGTTTCCATGTATCACCAGCATCATCAGAACGATAGACACCCCATCCGTAGCCCACACTGTTCCGAGGATCTCCTTCTCCCGTTCCTACCCAAAGTACATTAGGGTCGGAGGGAGCAAGGGTTAGTGCGCCAATCGAATAAGCTCTTTGATTTTCAAAAATGGGTTCAAAACTCACGCCTCCATCGATGGTTTTGTGGATTCCTCCATCGGCACCACTCACATAAAAAGTTGAAGGGTCTCCAGGGATGCCGTCAATATCGGTAACTCGTCCTCCCATATTGGCTGGTCCAATGGCTCTCCAGGAATAGCTTTGTAGTTGTTCTGCTTTTTGGGCAAAGACTTGATTATCGATTCCTGTAAAAAAAAGGACGCCTGTCAGCAGAGTGAAAAGTTTGTTTAAATTCTTCATAATCGCAATATTTGGTTTTAATTATCTCGTTTAAATGCCCCAGTTTTTGAGTTTGTGGTTCCTAGGAGCGGTCTTTTTTAGTCGTTCTGTAATCTTGTCTAAATACATGGTGTTGTAACGCAGTCTTGAAATGTAATTGGGATTTTCTTGATCTCCATTCCAACAATGTTCTGCATTATTGCCATAATCTACTTCCCCATCGTAGTAGGGATTTTTAGTGCTTTCTAAAAATTCTTCTGTCAGTACCACGGCATTGTTCAGGTAGTAGTTGTCCATATCGCCGCAATAAATGTTGACTTTACCTTCTAGGTCTTTTCCAATTGTAGTCCAATCGCGTTCCATGATGTGCCTCAGGTCGTAGTTTTCTCTCCAGTATTCCGCAACTTCACGATCGATTTCTCCGGTCAATTTATCCCAAATGGGTTTTGGATATCCGTTTTCACCCACGGGGGAATACACCGCCTGCCAAATATCCCACTGGTCACCAGAACGGCTGTTGTCTCCTAGAATATATTCCCTTCGATTCATATCAATCAATTGGGTTTTGATGTGTCCTTTTCCATCTCGCATTCCTGGTCGAAGGGTATTTTTAAAAGTTCCGTTTTTGTAATAAGCGTTGTCGTCTTTAAAAATGTCCACCACGGTATAGGCTCTAAAGTCTATTGGGTCTGGGCAGGCGGCAAAACAACCGTTGTATTCTTTGGGATAAAAGACTTGTACGGCAAGGGCTTCCCAGCCCCCGGTAGAACCCCCGTAAAGGAAACGTCCCCAACCTTCACCTATACCATTGAACATTGCTTCAACATGTGGGATCAATTCATAAGTAATTGCATCGCCGTAGGGACCTAAATTTGCCGAATTTACAGCGTAAGAGTCGTCGTAATAGGGATTTTGATGTTGAATTTCTATAACCAAAAATCTCGGAAAGTTTTTCGAAGTCCATTGTTTGTAAAAATCATACGCCTCTTTTTCCTGGATGTATTTGTATCCGGTGATACCAAATCGATCACTAAATAGGGTGTCCTCTTTCGGAGCGGTAGGAGGAGTGGTTCTAAAACCGCCGATCGTTTTGGGGAAATGCCCGTGAAAAACCATTAGTGGGTATTCTGTTTTACTGTCTTTGTCAAATCCTTCGGGGATCAAAACGTTGGCTTGAAGGTACATGTCGCGCCCCCAAAATTCTGAAAGCAGCTCGCTTTTGATTTTGATGTGTTTTACATATTTGCTGTCTTTCACAGGGTCAATCGGAGGAATCTCTTCTGTAATTTTAATCGAAATGGGGCTTGGATTTGAAGAGTCTAGGGAAACTTTAATAGGTTTACTATAGATGTTTTTTGGGGAGGTATTCCAATGTTGTCCTTCTCCTTGATCCATGGGCAGTTGAACTGTGTGTCCATTGGAAAGGTTAAAGGTGTCGTATTTATGGAGTAGGGCTTGCACAACATATTCCCCTTTTTCTAGTTCGTTTAATTTTTCAATGGGATAGGCTAAGGCGTTGGAGGAAATTATTTCCTTTTGTCCTGCTGACCAATTTTGAACATTCTTTCCTACAACAATTCCCGTTTCATCAGAATCGTTGATTTGAAAACGCGGTTCTTTAGAATCGTCCTTCGTAATAAGTACCAAAAGGCGCCCGTCGTATGTCTCCTTACCTAATTCCGCATCATAGGTAATCTCAAATAGGGGAGTGTCTGAGGGTGTGCACCCGCTGAGAAGTACTGTAATGAAAAGGGCATACAAAAGCCTTGCTGACAAATTTTTTATTTGTTCCATAAATAAAGTTTTAAATCTCAATTTAATGAAATTTAATTTAATAAATACACCCCGGGCAAGTTAGAGGATCGCAATATGAGCGCTTGAAAGATTTTAGTACCTTGGTAAGCACAAATTATAAATAAATGAAACAGTTTACACTTCTCACACTAGCCGCATTATTGAGTTTTACTATTTCCTCAGCTCAAGAAAAATTTAATGGACTAGCTGCAGGACCTTACAAAAAATTAGTGATTCGTGAAGCTATGGTAATCCCGGGTCATGGTGGACCTCCAGTGGGACCCTATGATATTGTAATCGAAGGAGATAAAATTACGGATATGATTCCATTCGATCCTGTGACTGCAAAGTCTAGGGGAGCGGTGGAACGAGTAACCGGAGACCGTGTTATAGATGCAAAAGGTAAATATGTCCTTCCTGGGATGATCGATCTGCACATGCACTTGAGAACGGATCCGATGCCCTTGGAATATGTCTATTATTTAAAATTAGCCCATGGGGTTACCACCATGGTTCCGGGCTCGGATCGCGGATTAAAATCAGGAATGGAACAGGCAAAGCTGAGCAAGCAAAATAAAATTTTAGCACCTAAGTTATTTCCTATTTGGTCTTATGGTGCCATGACCAATTTTGATAAAATCGCATTAGACGATCCTAAAAATGCACCTGAGGTGGTCAAACAAATGTTTGCCAAAGGGGCGCATGTGGTCAATGCTGGGAACCTGGGTTGGAGTCAAGAGTTACTCAAGGCCGTATGTCGTGAAGTGACTGCCAATGGGGGAATTACAACCTATCACATTCCTCCCAGTACTACTGCGGTAACTCAAGCGGTAGATGCTGCGCGTTTGGGAGTCACTATGATAGAACATCACTATGCCTACGCAGAATCTGCTTTGGACCGTCAAGTGCAAAATTTTAAGCCGACCTACAATTACAATGATGAAAATGAAAGGTTTCGACAGGCGGGAAAGGTCTGGTCAGAAACGAACGAAAAACGACTGCTTACAGAAGTAGTTGATTCCCTGCTTCACTACGGAGTTACCATGCTGCCAACACGGGTTGTCTATGAGGCCAATAGGGATATTTTACGAGCACAAAGCCTTCCGTGGCACAAAAAATACACCCATAATTTGCTGATTCAGCGCAACGGTCCCGACCCCAACTATCACGGTGCCTATCATTATGACTGGACCAGTGACGATGAATACTTTTGGTCTAAGGCATTTGATTTGTGGGGCGATTTGATTTTTGAATTCAATAAAAAAGGAGGGCGTGTAGCATACGGAACAGATGATAGTTACATTTTCGCTACACCGGGTTTTTCCAATATTCGAGAATTACAACTTTTACGTGAAACGGGAATGCATACCCTGGAAGTTTTGAAATCTGCAACGCTTAATTCGGCGAAAACCTTACGACAAGAAAAATTGGGCTTGGTGCGCCCTGGTTATATGGCAGATTTAATAATTGTCAATGAAAGTCCACTTTACAATTTGAGAAACATGTATAGTTTTGGAGCTCTTACAACAGAACCCTCAGGAGAAATGGTGCGTAAAGGAGGTATCCTCCACACCATTAAAGACGGCATCGTAATTGAGAATGAAAAGTTGATGACCGAGGTTGAAAAAATGGTTCGTGAATCCAAACAAGGAACCAAGCCCACGGCTATGGAACTTCCTTTTATGATGAAGTAAAAATATGAAACGTCTTTTTTTAGTCGTACCGTTCCTCTTATTCTCTTTCAATATCCAGGCTCAACAATACATAAGAACCATACTGGGAGACAGCGTGAATAAAAGCACCAAACTTAAAGCAGAACGTTTCCGCTCCATGTGGAACGGAAAAATTAAAGGAAAACGGTACTACAACGAAGCGTTTGTCTTAGGAAAAGTAAACGAAAAAGAATATTTACTAAGGTACGACCAGTATGCAGATCAATTTGAAGCGAAAGAAAGGTCAGATCTTGAGGTCGAAAATGTGGAGCGAGAGCTGACTAAGGTTGTAACTTACGATTCCTTAAACTATTATTTTCTACCCTATTATTATAAAAATAAAAAACGTTTTAATGTGGGCTATTTGAATTTGCTTATGGACTTGGACTCCCTTAAGATTTATGGGAAAAATGAAGTGACCTTCCGTCCGGCAACGTTTTCGCCCACCACCATAGAAATTGGATTTCCCCCGCGATACATCCACAGAAAACTATTCTTTGTACAGCGAAAGGAAGAAACCCCGATTCAAATTAGTAAACGAAAACTCAGTAAGCTCTTTGAAAAAACTGAATTTAACTCAAGCTTTCTAAACTGATATAAAACATCAGGGTTACAAGGCAAAGTGCGATGGGAAGATGGGAGTGACTTCCCAACTTTTAAGGTCTAGGAAATTATTTTATTACGTTTTAAATTTTTTCTACGGGCATATGATAAGAAACATCCGCTTCAAATAAGCGTGAATTAATATCTTTAAAGGGTAAGTTTTTCGAAATGACGCATGAAATCAAACACCTTGTAGCAGAAGCACTGGCTTGGCAAAAAGACAATCGTAAAATTGTTTTAGCCACAGTGGTAGCGATGGAAGGTTCCTCGTATCGACGTCCCGGAGTTCGAATGCTCTTAAATGATTTAGGGGCAAGCTTTGGAGCCGTAAGTGGGGGTTGTGTCGAAAAAGAAGTTCAAATCCAGGCGCAGTCCGTGTTTGAAAGTGGTATTCCTAAAATGATGACCTATGATGGGCGTTTGCGATTGGGATGCGAAGGCATTATTTATGTTCTTTTAGAGCCGATGGTACTCAGTTCTTCACTTTCTCATTCTTTACAATCCGCTTTGGAGCAGCGTGTTACGTTTTCGAGCATCTCTTACTTTAATTTAGAAGTAGGGAGTCACTCAGGGTTTGGGACCCAATTTATTTTTGAAGATCAGGTCTTTAGTTTCAGAGAACACTTTTCTACGGGCGAAGGGTTTAGCACATTTAAACAAGAATTTCCTCCCTTGTTTCAGTGTTGTATTTTTGGAGCAGAACACGATGCCGTTATCTTAACAAAAGCGGCTTTTGCTTTGGGATGGGAGGTTACTGTAATTGCAGCACCAGATGAACAAAAAACCTTGGCGTATTTTCCTGGAGCCAAACGACTTCTGACTCCCGCTATTGATCAATTTGACCTAAGTACAATTGACGATCAAACGGCAATCGTTTTAATGACACATAGTTTAAGTAAAGATGTGCAATACCTTTTGAAACTATCTGAGACAAAACCAGCCTATTTGGGACTACTTGGTCCTGCCAAACGAAGAGAACAAGTGATCGGGCATCTGTTGGAACACAAGCCAGAAGTTAATTTAGGTTTTATTGAACAACTAAGAGGTCCGGTGGGAATCAATATTGGGGCGGAAAATGCACAAGAAATCGCGGTTTCTATACTTGCGGAAATTTTGAGTGTTGTCCGAAATCAAGAGCCCATACCTCTTAGCCTGAAGAAAGGACAAATTCATGAATAACATTCCTAATCTGTTATTGGCAGCTGGAGCATCAAGACGTATGGGGACCCCCAAACAATTGCTGCCCTGGAGAGGAAAAACATTGATTGAGCACCAAATAGAAACTCTATTGAAAACTGACCAGGAGGTTTACGTGGTTTTAGGTGCTCATGCGGAACGTATTTTACCCGTGTTAAAACCCTATCCTGTAAACCCCATTATTTTCGATCAATGGTCACTTGGAATGGGAAATACGATCGCTTTTTCTGTTGCTTATTTAATAAAAAAACAAGGCTCCTTGGACGGTGTTCTGATTGCTTTGATCGATCAGCCTTTAGTGGATACCTCACATTACAACGCACTTCTCAATGCCTTTCAAAAAGAAGAACAACAACTCATCGTCTCAATCTCTGACCAGGGTTGGGAGGGTGTTCCAGCACTTTTTGACAAGTATTATTTTCCGGAATTACTCAACTTAAAAGGGGAACAAGGGGCAAAAAAAATAATTCCATTTGCTAAAAGGGAGGTTATAAAACGAAATGCAGGCCCTCTTTTGGTGGACATGGATACACCAGAGGTATATACGGCACTTTATAAAAAATTCAACCCCCAATAGTGATCATACTTCTGTTTTGTTTGTGCTGATTGGTGTCTTCAAATGTCTCAGGAGTTTCCATCCCAGCACGCACGGCTTTTTTACCCAAAACCGCTTTTTTGATGATGGGTTTAAGGTCTTCTTTGTTTCTAAAAGCGCTTAAAAGATCTTGTTCTTTTTGTGAAAAAAGACAATTTTTGAGTTGCCCATTGGCGGTTAGACGTAACCGATTGCAACTGTCGCAAAACGGGTTGGTAACGGTACTAATGATCCCAAATGAACCTTGAGCGCCTTTAATCTTGTGGTTTTTGGTTGTATCGTTTGGTTCATCTTGAATCCGTAGGATTTCTTCAGGAGCGTATTTGGTTGCAATTTGATCCATTATTTCTTTGTAAGAAACTGTTTTATCTCGGTTCCATTGATTTCCGTCAAAAGGCATGAATTCGATAAAACGAAATACTACAGGGTGGTCCTTGGTAAACTGAATAAAGTCTAAAATCTCATCCTCATTAACTCCTTTCATCAGTACGGCATTGATTTTGACTTGAAAACCCGATTGGATCAACAACATAATATTTTGGTAAACCCGATCAAAATAATCTCGAAACGTAATTTGTTTAAACCGCGAGGCATCCAAAGTATCTAGACTGATGTTGAGGGTGTGCACCTAAGAATCTTTGTGGGAACTGTCACAAAAAGGCATCCGTTTGGATTTTCCACAACCACATAAGGTAAGGCGGTCGCCGTGAGGAAGCGGGTTGCCTTCTTCGTCTGTTAGCACTACAAGGCCGTCAATCACGATTTGACCTTTTGACTTCCTAAAGATGTGTACTTTGTTTTCTTTCATTGAAAAATTAGTTTTTGGACGTGATGTATTGGTTTATTCGTTCTTCCAAAAGGGGTAGGGTAACGGTTCCTTTTTCTAAAATAACTTCGTGAAATTCACGAATATCAAATTGATTTCCTAGCTGTTGTTCTGCCTTTTTGCGTAGTTCTCTGATTTTGAGCTCTCCTATTTTATAAGCTAGGGCTTGTCCCGGCCAAGAAATATAGCGGTCTATTTCAGTATTGACCTCGTGAAGGGAAAGGGCCGTATTTTCTGTCATAAAAGCGACTGCCTTTTCTCTGGTCCACCCAAAAGCGTGAATACCTGTATCGACTACCAGACGACAGGCACGCCACATTTCGTAAGTAAGCTTGCCGAAGTGCTCATAGGGAGTGGTATAAATTCCCATGGCTTCTGCCAAGTACTCTGTGTACAATCCCCAACCTTCTCCATAAGCAGATAGGTAGAGATTTCTCCTAAATTGAGGAATGGATTCTGGCAATTCGTTGTTTAATGCCCCTTGGAGGTGGTGTCCTGGAACCGCCTCATGCGCTGTGAGTGAGGGGATCACATAGAGAGGTCTACTGGGGAGGTTGTAGGTGTTGACCCAATAATAACCGGGATCTGTGCTTTCCGGTGAAGTCCCCACATACCGACCTCCGGTATATTTAGGAGCAATCGCTTCAGGAACGGGCGCTACTCCATAGGGTTTTCTGGGGAGGGTTTTAAAATAGCGAGGAAGTTGTTCATCTAATTTTTTAGCGATGTTCCGTGCGTGTTTGAGTAATTCTTCTGGGCTTGTGGCATAAAATTGAGGATCGGTTCTCAGGAAAGCAATAAACGCTTTCAAATCTCCTTTAAAGTTGACTTCTTTGACAATGTTTTCCATTTGCTTTCGGATACGGGCAACTTCTTGGAGTCCTTTTTCATGAATGCTTTCGGGAGTTTCCTCCAGTGTGGTGAAATAGTTGATACGGCTTTGATAATAGGCCGCTCCATTGGGAGTTTCTGAAACGCCTAAAGCTGTTCTTGTATTGGGATAATAGGTTTCTTCAAAAAAGTTTTTTACGAATTGGAAGGCGGGAATCACCTGTTCTGTGACTACTTTTTTAGCCGCTTGACGCAAGGAGTCTTTTTCTGTAGAAGTAAGTTGAGGAGGAAGCTTCAAAAAAGGAGAGTAATAGAAATTTTCTTCTGCAGTATCCGTAATGTGCTGCTCATAGGTAGATTCGTACCCTTTAAAAATAACTAAGGGTTGTCCCATCCCTGCATCCAATCCTTTTTTTATTAGCACAGACTGTTGTTCGAAGTACTCGGGGATGGCTTTGAGTAATTCAAGGTACGCCAAAGCACTTTTTTTGTTTGTAATGGGCCGTACACGGTAGGTCAAACTGGAATGAAACCCCGCATCGGACAAAATAGGATTCCAATGGGTTTTAAAATCGTATTTTATTACAGTTTCGTTCAGTACGAAGTGGAGTAGCATATGGGAAATTCGATCGTCATCGCTCAACTTATTTGGTTCGATTTCCTCCAGCACCGTTTTAAGAGAATCACAAAACTTGGCATAGGCTTCAAAACGCGCTTCGGTATAGACCTCAAGTGGTGTCTCTTCCTTTTTGTCTTTCCCATAGTTTTCATAAGTAGTTATGATCGCGTGGAGTTCGTCCTTAGGCGACGAAGTATTGCATCCAATCAACACGAGTGCATATCCTAAAAAAAGTATTTTTTTCATCTTTAAAAATTTTAATTAAAAGTAAAAACACAAATTGAGAGGTTGCAAACTAGGGTGGATTTAGGGATTCTTCTTCGGAAAATGAAAAAAAACAGCTTCAGTTTGTGTTCCTGAGAAACAAGGTACAGATAAATATTTATTTTCTGTGGATTTTAAAAACGTTGAATTTGATATCATCCAAACCTTCGTTATCAAAGGGATATTCCAATTGATCTTGAATATTGTATAATGAAATCAAAATAAATTCACTTAAAGCAACAATGAAAAAAGTGAGCCAACTGGGATTATCAATTCCAATTTTGTTGATAATAGTAGGGGTATAAACTACGGGAAAAATATAAATAAAAATCAAGCAGTAGGCTTTCAGACTAACTGGGGTACGGTGAGAATGAATCGCAATTAAATTGTCCGAACTTTCAATAATATCTTTAAAAAAGCGATAGATTTTTTCTCGAGTTCCATTAGAGATCGATTCTTTGTTTTTATTGATAAATTCTATTATCTCGTTTACTTTAGCATCAAAAGAACTCGCATCTTCACCTTTCGAACTCAAATGATTGTATAGAGCATCATTCAATTCGAGGATCAGATTGCTGCTTTCTGTTTTAAGAGAGTCTTCTATTTTGGAGTTTAGGAAAAAGTTTTCTGCTGTTTTTAAGCTGGCTCTAAAACGACTTAAATGTTCTAGCGCTTTTTCTCTTCTTCGAAATGCACCTCGTATGGTAAAAACCAAAGGAAAAATAATGGCGATACTCATTAAAGTAAGGTCTATATTGTACACCACTTTAAATTGATAGGCAATAAAGGGTACAAGTAAGGATAACGCCATGGTGATAAGCGTTCTGAAATTGATGATAATGAGATATCTAGACATAAAATCTATTCTTATATTTGAGTAAATTTATTAACTATAATATGAAGAACCAAGAAATTTTATTGTTCATTTTTTTAATCTCAACCCTTGTATCTGCTCAAAAAGAGTTAAAGTCTGATTTGCTTTACGCCGATCAAGAGCCTTTAAAGATCAAGTTGAGTTATTCCAACAAAGAGGTCAATGCCAAAACAAACGATACCACATTTATCAAGACGAACATGGAATATCTTCATGAAGGGAAATGGGCTTCAATGGAGGTACGACTTCGAGCGCGGGGTAATTTCAGACGTTCTGAATGTTATTTCCCTCCCATTAAGATGAAAATCAAAAAGAACCAGCGTGAAGGAACGCTTTTTGATGGAAATAAAACCCTAAAACTGGTTATGCCTTGTAAGTTAGAAGCTGAAAATAATGACAATATTCTTCAAGAATTTATCGCCTATAAGATTTACGAAAAAATATCTCCATATCACTTTAAAACAAAGCGAGTCAATATTGATTTTAAAGAAATAAAAAAGAATAAAACAAAAAACTTTCAACTAAAAGGATTTTTTATAGAGGACGATAAACGGGTAGCAAAGCGTCATGAAGGAGACATCTATGGACGTTTTGTTCATCCATTGCGCATGGAACACTTGACCTCAGTACAGAATGCATTTTTTCAATTCTTATTGGGGAATACGGATTTTTCTGTGGCGTATCAGCACAATGGGAAATTGATGTATAAGGACAATCAATTCATCCCATTGCCCTATGATTTTGATATGACGGGATGGGTGAATCCTAGCTATGCAAAAGTAAATGCTTCATTAGGAATCAATTCAGTTCAAGAACGCATCTATCGTGGTTTTAAAAGAGACCAAGAATATTTTGATGAGGTTCGGGAGCAGTTTATAGACAAAAAATTAGAGCTAATCAATCTGGTTGCAGGTTTTGAATCTGAGTTTTCAAATCCCAAGGAATTCAAAAAGATGTTTGATTTTATGAATGATTTTTACGAAGTCCTAGAAGATGAGGACAAATTTGAAAAAACAATAATCGCAAAAGCGAGAACAAAGTAAGTATTACTTGCTTGCTCCCTTTAAGGTGATTAGCATTTTGTCGAAGATTGCCGTATTTTCATAAATCCCTGCAAATAAATCAGAGTTGGGGCCGTAGCTAAATACGGGTACCATTGTGGCTGAATGACCTTTCGAATTGAAACTTCCTTTTACTCGGCTTCGTTTTAAACTACCTCCAGTGATTGCAAATCCACCGGTCTCATGGTCTGCGGTTACAATAACTAGTGTATTGCCGTTTGCTTTTGCATAATCCAAAACCTTTTGAATGGTAAGATTGAATTCCTGAAATTCTGAAATTATATAGTCGGTATCGTTGTCATGCCCCCCCCAATCAATTTGCGATCCCTCAATCATCATAAAAAAAGGAGTTTCCTTAGCTTTCATTTTCTGTAAGCTAGTTTCAACGATATCTTCTAGAGCTGGGGCACGACCTAACCTTTTTGGAGGGGGCTCTTCTCCATAAGTCAAAAATCCAATTTTGTCTGCTGAAGATTTTTTAAATTCCTCCAAGTTATTTACAAAGGTGTGTTGTGACATTTCATCGATCAAGTCCCTTTGATCTTCTCTTTTTAAAAAAAAGTCTTTTCCACCCCCTACAAACAAATCCACATCGTGTTCGCTCAGTTGTAAGGCGATGTCCTCGTACTGATATCGGGAGGGTACCTTTGCATAAAAAGAAGCGGGTGTGGCATGAACAATGCTCGAGGTTGCAAGAAGTCCTGTAGCATATCCTTTTTCTTTACACAATTCTAAAATACTGATATGTTTTTTGTTATCTCCATCGATTCCAATGGCTTTATTCAATGTCTTAACACCACAAGCCATGGCGGTTCCGCTGGCTGCAGAGTCAGTAATCAATTGATTTAATGAATGCGTTTTCGAAAGTCCTACATATTCAAACCCTTCCAAGGCTGTTGAATTGTCATTGGCATACATCCCCGCGCTGATTTGGCTCAATCCCATTCCATCCCCGATCATAAGTATAATATTTGGAGTTTTATCTTGTCCCAGAAAGGTTTGAAGGGTCAAGAACGCAATAGAAAATAGTAGAGTACGCATGAATTTAGA